>Ga0080013_1000910_pt1 | contig 40464 bp, 33 predicted proteins | sample ETNvirenome_6_85_FD_69236 | JGI IMG/M metagenome (GOLD analysis project Ga0080013, IMG submission 69236) | Marine viral communities from the Pacific Ocean - ETNP_6_85 (SPADES assembly) (version 2) | ecosystem: Environmental > Aquatic > Marine > Oceanic | place: Pacific Ocean | collected 2013-06-19 | reverse complement strand
CAAGTCAAAGAGATATTAAAGTGCGGAAAAGATCCATCTTATTTTCTTAAGACATATGCGCGAATCTCCCACCCCATGCATGGGCTTATCTTATTCGATACTTATGATTTTCAAGACGAACTTCTGAATAGCTTTAATGACTATCGCTTCAATGTGATTTTAAAAGCAAGACAACTTGGAATTTCCACTATTACTGCCGGCTATGTTGTATGGATGATGCTGTTTCATCGCGACAAGGCCATTTTAGTCATGGCAACTAAGTTCGCGACAGCAGGAAACCTCGTGAAGAAGGTCAAAGGAATCATGAGACAGCTTCCCGATTGGCTAAAAATTGCCACAATTAGTATTGATAACCGCACCTCCTTTGAGCTTTCCAATGGCTCTTCTATTAAAGCAGCCTCCACTTCTGGAGATGCCGGCCGGTCAGAAGCTCTATCACTTTTAGTGCTTGATGAGGCGGCACACATTGAAAACCTAGAAGAATTATGGACAGGGCTATATCCCACACTATCAACAGGTGGACGCTGTATTGCTTTGTCAACACCAAATGGCGTTGGAAATTGGTTTCATAAAACATGCGCCGATGCTGAGGACGGCGCCAATAACTTTAATATTACTACGCTCCCATGGGACGTCCACCCAGAAAGAGATGAAGAATGGTATAAGAAAGAAACCAGAAATATGTCTAAGCGGCAAATTGCGCAGGAGCTACAGTGTAATTTCAATACCTCTGGCGAAACTGTCATAGACCCTGAGTGTATGGAATGGGTATTGTCTATGGTTAGAGAACCAAAATATCGCACAGGCTTTGATCGTAATTTTTGGATTTGGGAAGAGTTTGATCCTACGTGTAATTATTTAATAGTCGTTGATGTATCCCGAGGCGACGGCGCCGACTTTTCTACTTTTCATATTCTGAAGCTTGAAACATTAGAAATTATCGGAGAGTACCAAGGAAAGCTAACACCGGACCTGTTCGCGAACATGCTCAACCAAGTTGGCCGAGAGTTCGGGAATGCCATGATGGTAGTGGAAAATAATAATATTGGTTATACAGTACTTGACAAACTCATAGAATACGGTTATTCTAATATATATTATTCTATTAAATCAACACATGAGTATATCGAGCAATACCAAGCCGAAGCGCATCACTCCGCAATTCCTGGCTTTTCAACTACGACGAAAACGCGGCCTTTAATAGTTGCAAAATTAGAAGAGTTTATAAGAAATAAACTAATTAAAGTGTATTCTTCACGATTGGCCAATGAAATGAAAACCTTTATCTGGAAAAATGGCAAGCCACAAGCAATGAAAGGTTATAACGATGATTTGATTATGGCTCTTGCAATTGCTTGTTGGGTAAGAGATACTGCTATTCAAGCAAATGCGCGAGACCTTAACTATCAAAAAGCATTTGTAGACGCGATCATTACAACAAGAACAACAATGAATACACGGATACCGGGCCAACATGGTTATAAAAAAGATAACATCATGGATCAAATGAGTGAAGCACAAAAACTTTATGAACAATATAAATGGATTATTAAGTGAGAAAATAAATGGCAGACCCAAAAAACAACCCAGCGAATAGTCAGTCTAGTTTATTCAAGGCTTTAACAAGATTATTTTCCGGCCCGATTATTAATTATCGGTCTCAGTCCGGCCGCAGAATTAGAAGGCAACATTTAGATAGATTTTCTTCTAGATTTAAATCTGCATCTGGGCAACAATTTAAAAAGACGCTATACAGCCCTCTAGACAATATCGCAGTCAACGCAATTTCAAATCAACGTCGAGCCGAACGTTATGTCGATTTTGATCAAATGGAATACATGCCTGAGATTGCATCGACAATGGATATTTATGCGGACGAGATGACAACATATTCTGAATTACGCCCCATGTTAAATATTAAGTGCCCCAATGAAGAGATTAGTGCTGTTTTAAATGTTCTGTTCGACAGCATTCTCAATCTCAGATATAATCTTTTTGGCTGGGCCCGAACCATGTGTAAATATGGCGACTTCTTTTTGTATCTCGACATCGATGATAAATATGGGGTTCAGTCTGTAATCGCTCTCCCCTCGCAGGAAGTAGAGAGATTAGAAGGGCAAGACTCGACCAACCCTAATTACATCCAATACCAGTGGAATTCTGCCGGCATTACCTTCGAGAACTGGCAAATTGCTCATTTCCGGGTGTTAGGAAATGATAAGTATGCTCCATATGGAACTTCAATTTTAGAGCCAGCACGTCGCATCTGGCGCCAGCTAACGCTTATGGAAGATGCTATGATGGCCTATCGTGTTATTCGTTCATCTGAACGCCGTGTATTCAAGATTGATGTTGGCGCTGTTCCTCCTAATGAAGTCGAACAGTATATGGAAAAGATTGTTACAAATCTTAAGAGACATCAAGTTATGGATCCGGACACCGGCCGCGTCGATCTTCGCTACAACCCGATGAGCATCGAAGAAGATTACTTTATTCCTGTGCGCGCCGGCTCTACTACCGACATTGTTTCACTCCCCGGCGCCAGCAACATTACACAAATTGATGATATTAAGTATTTACGAGACAAGCTTTTTTCAGCACTGAAGATTCCGCAATCGTATCTCACCATGGGAGAAGGCGCCGAAGAAGATAAGACGACCCTGGCACAAAAAGATATTCGGTTTGCGAGAACGATTCAAAGGCTGCAGCGAGTTATTATCGCAGAACTTACAAAGGTTGGCATCATCCACCTCTATACATTAGGCTTTAGGGGCGATGATTTATTGAGCTTTGATCTGTCGCTGAATAATCCTTCCAAGATTGCTGAACTTCAAGAGATTGAATTTTGGAAGTCTAAGTTTGACATCGCCGGCGCCGCCACAGAAGGTTTTTTCTCACGACGTTGGGTCACAGAACACATTTTTGGAATGTCCCACGAAGATTTTATACGCAATCAGCGTGAGATGTATTATGATCGCAAGCATGACGCAGCATTACAACAGGTAGCCGAAGCTGCAGCCGCCGAAGGTGGCGGAATGGGTGGCGAATTAGGCGGTGATCTAGGGGGCGATCTAGGCGGCGAAATGGATCTCGGTGGCGAGGAAATGCCCGCAGGAGAAGCCGGCGGCGATCTCGACCTTGGTGGTGAAGAAGGTGGCGGCGAAGAGTCGACCCTCCTCGCAGTCCCCCCCGGCTCTCGTAATGAACCCCGACTCACGCCAGGAGCAAAAGGAAAAGTATACTATCCCAAGAAAGTGGATCGCAGAGATGCCGGCGCACGCCAGCGTTCAAATGCCTCTAAATGGTCTAAAGAAAAAAGTAGCAGCACTCTCCGTAATATAATGCCAGGAATGGGAGATCTCGATGTCCTTGTAAAAATGGGTGGCGCCTCGACAGGTATTTATGAGGGAGACGAGTCTACTTATAAAACAGGAGAACTCTTAGAAGAGAATCAGTTATTTCAAATAAATGATTCAATTCGAGATTTAATTACAAGCTTGGAAAACAACAGCCAGGATACATTGGAGCAACAAGATGAAGACAAAACATAACAAAAAAAGAAATTCTGCTTTTGTTTATGAAGCTCTCGTTAGAGAAGCAACAGTTGCAGCACTCAAAAAAGACACGAAGCGTTGTAATACAGCGATAAACATTATTAAGAAACACTTCAAAGAGGACTCTTGGCTCAGAAAAGATTTAGAATGTCATCGTTCTTTATATGAAAATCAAAATCTTGATAAAGAAACTTCTGAAAAGATTCTGAGGGAAGCCAAAATTACGAGCCGGTTAATTGATCCAGATGCCTTGTTTAAAGAGCAGAGCGCTTTAATCCGCGATGTGAACAAAGATTTAGAATCTTCAGTATTTGGGAACTTTGTTCCTAACTATAAAAATCTTGCATCAATAGCTCAGATCTTTTCAGATAAAATATCTCCAAAAAATCAAGTTATATTAGAAGGGGAGATTGTTAAAAATATGATAAAAGCCTCAAAAGAAGAGACCTCTCTTGACCAAATTGACAACGTTGTTGTTAAAACATTTACTGAAAAGTTTAATAATAAATACAAAACGACACTTCTTGATGAACAGAAAGAACTTTTAACTTATTATATCTCTTCGTTTGCTGATAATGCTCTTGAACTTAAAGTATTTTTAAATGAGGAAATTAATAGATTAAAAACACAACTTAAAAAAGCAAAAATTATAGAAGAAATTAAGAATGATTCTGAAATGCTTGAAAAAACAGAACAGATAATAGAGCGCTTGAACGAGTTTTCAAAGAGTTCTATAGACGACAGCATGCTATTAACGGTGATGAAAACACAAAGCCTCGTGAAGGAGATCTACACAGATGGCAGTAATAGTTAGAATTGGTGATAAGCCAGAAAGCGCGACTGTTCGCCTTGAAATAGATGTTCGTAAGAGCATGAATGGAGATCTTATGATCTTCGATCATGGCGATATCGATATCGTTTTATCGACCAAAAATAACAAAATTACTGCGTTTCCCAAAGAAACAATGAATGATCTTGTATATGGCGCACAAAATAGATTATTTGCGCACCTTCGCAAGAAAGGACTTGTTGTGGCCGACTCTATTCAGGGAGGTTCTTTTTATGGCTCTTTCGAGGCCCTGATGGAAGAGGTATCATCGGAAGAACTTAGTACCGCCAAGATGGCCCTTATCAATATTTCTAATTTTATTGACGAAGAGCGCCCATACTTTGAGTCAACAGAGGCTATTGTATCTATGGCTGATGACGAATTAATTCATCCCGACAAGGAAGATTCAACAGAGCTTGGAGAAGTACCGCAATCCTCGGAACAAGGTTCTATCCGCCCAGGATATATTAGAGATCCTTATTCATTAAGCTATTTATATACGATTTAGGAGGCTTGTATGTCTGAAATGAAATTGATAATGGAGAACTGGCGAGGCTACCTAACAGAAATTGATGCCAATGATCCCGTTACGTATGAACTTTTAAGTTCTATTTTAAAATTAATGACGGGCGCAAAGCAAGGCCTTGTAGGCGATGCTCTTGCAAAGTTTGCAGGCTTAAAAGGCGCAGTTGGTGACACGCAAGATCTTATTAAGATGGCCATGGACGTCATGGAGGAGGAAGTTCTTAAAGAAGAATTTGGCGTTCTCAACGAAGAAGAGACAAAAGCTGTCCTGAATGAAGCGGTGCTGACCCTTGCGACCATTTGGGCTGGTCTGAAAGTCTTAGGGGTTCTTAGTCAGGTAAAGGGAATGGCTGGCTTAGGATTAAAAGTATTTAAGAAACTTAGAGGGCAGCCAACCGATGTAACCGACAAGCTTCCTTTTTTGGATTTACTTAATTTAGACCCAAAATATTCTGCTATTGTAGATGATAGAATTGAAGAAGCGTTTTTAAAATGGTGGCTCGCAGAAATAGACGGGAAACCCCCCGGCGACAACGTTGATACTGCAGATTTGGATGTAAATGCAAAGTTAATTGAGTTTTTAAATAGTGAGTATGGGCGCCAATTAGCCGGCCACGATCCCGCCACGGGAGTCGCCGGCGCCGGCACCACCGGAGCATATAAAAGTGTGAAGAGAGGCGCACGAATAAAACGCGCCAAGGGAACCGCAGCCCAACAAGTTGGAGAATAATGGAACTTTTAACATTTATATTGGCATCCTATGGCCTCACACAGATTCTTGTATATGGAAAAATTTTAGATAGACTAAGACCAACTAAGGGGTGGCTTGGTCAAATGTTTTCGTGTCCTATGTGTATGGGTTTTCACGTAGGGTGGATTTTAATGCTACTTTCTCCATATACAGAACTATTTAATTTTGACGTAACGCCTGTAAATTATTTTATTTTAGGTGGCTTGTCATCGGGAACATCTTATGTTCTTAATATGATTTTTGGAGATGAAGGAATAAAACATGAACATAAATATATGGACACGTAAGTGGATGCTTCAACCAGTAAGAAATTGCTGTAAAGGATCTTAGCTATGGCAAAAGTTTTATTGAGAGAATATTATGCACTCTGCGAAGGCGGCGTATGCCAAGATTTATTAACAGAGGAAGAGAAGCGCTTTGTTGCAGATGGCGGCATGATGCTGTCTGGCAAACTACAAGAAGCAGACATTCAAAATGGGAATGGTCGTGTCTATCCTTATCGCGTTTTGATGCGCGAAGTCGAGAATTATAAGAAATTAGTAAAAGAAAAAAGAGCCCTCGGAGAATTAGATCATCCCGACGATTCAGTCATTAATCTTAAGAACGCTTCTCACATGGTCACAGATGTTTGGATGGAAAACAAAGCTGTAATGGGCAAAGTAAAAGTACTTGAGACCCCTTCCGGCAACATCCTTCGCGGGTTGGTCAACAGCGGGGCCCAGCTTGGTATCTCCTCACGAGGAATGGGATCCGTTAGCGAAGCCAAAGGACAAACGATTGTTGAAGATGACTTCCAGCTTATTTGTTTTGATTTTGTATCGGAACCGTCCACTCCAGGAGCTTATATGATGAAAGAAGCGAAAGACATGAGTGTCCCTAACGTATTTACTAGGGCTGATCGTATCAATAGACTATTAAATAAGGTATTGGAAGATTAATGAAAAAATCAGAGTTAAAACAACTAATTAAACCATTAGTTAAAGAATGTATTCACGAAGTCCTTTTAGAAGAAGGGCTTTTGTCTAATGTAGTAGCAGAGGTCGCAAAAGGATTACAACAGAACATTATTGTTGAGACACAGCAGATTAACGAACAAACACAATTAAGAGAACAGACAAACAACTCAAGATCAAAATTAAAAGAACACAAAGATAATTTAATGAAGACCATTGGTAAAGATGCTTATAATGGTGTAAACCTTTTCGAAGGAACAGAGCCAGAATCTCAGAACACCCCCTCGCAGGGCCATAGTGATTTAGGAAATCCGAGAGATTCAGGCGTAGATATTAGCTCCTTACTGGGCAAATCATCTGCAATTTGGCAAGCAATAAAGTAGGAGCAGAAATGTCTAGAGGCGCACATGTTAAGGTTACAGCAAAAGAATGTCGAGGAATTCCCGAAAGGATGATTCGGAGATTTATAAAAAAAGTTAAAAAAGAAGGCGTTTTAGAGACGGTAAAAAATCGTCGCCACCACAAGAAGCCTTCTGTCGCCAAAAAAGAAAAGCGTATTAAAGCTGCGCGCAGGCGAATGCGAGAAGAGCAAAAAAGAAAGAGAGCGCAAGAAAGGCGCAATAGAAATATCTAGAGACTATTTACAATGAATATATATAATTTAGGAGTTTTATAATGGCAACAAAATGGCCCGAACCAGGATTAGCTAATGTTGGTTCATACCAAGTCGCTGGCCAACCATATGTTAGTGGTTCAACATCACTAGCTGCAGCACAGGAATTAAAATTTGCATTTCCATATGTAACAAAGACTGTTACTGTAGTTAACCATTCTACCTACGCAGTCCGAGTACACTTTAATTCAACGAGTTCGGGAGCCGTAGTTCAGCATGTTCATTATGTAGAGCTTGACAGCGATGAAGATTCGTATACGTTTAATGCTAAATGCAAGGAAATTTATGTTTCAGCGCCATCTGGTAACGGCGGCGCTGCAGACTTTAGAGTAGTTGCTGAACTCACAAGTATTCCCACAACCAGCATGTATCCTCTAACTGGTTCAGGACTAACGGATTAAAGGAGAAATATATTATGGGATTTGGTTCTGGAGGTGGCGAGGGGTTTAGCCCCGGAAGAAATGATGTAAGTGGAGACTTCACAGTTGCTGGTAATATATCAGCTTCGTCCGGTGTTTCAGCCGGCTCGTTTACAGGCGATGGCTCCAACCTTACTAATGTAGGTGGCGGATCCATTACAATTACTGTTGGCAATAGTCTTGCTAGTGGCACCGGTAACCGTGTGCTTTATCAAGATAGTTCCGACGAATTAGCCGAAAGTGCTAATCTTACATTTAATGGGACCACCTTAGCGGTTGCAACTATCGATGTGAATGGTGGTGCAATTGATGGAGCAGCAATTGGCGCTAATTCACGCGCCGCCGGTAACTTTACCACTCTAGACGCAAACGGAAATGTTACTCTCGGTAACGCCGTAGGAGATGTCATAACAGTTACAGGACAACTAACTGCCTCTTCTGAGGTTAAATTTTCAGATGATGTTGTGTTCGCCGCTGGTTCAACCTTCGCTGGTACAACGATTGCCAACTTAGGTACGGTTTCCGCTGCCACTTCAATAACTGCTACAGATTTAATTGGCACCAATGTCGATGGTATTATTGGCGCTGACACTGCCCGCGCTGGTACTTTCGCAGCTATTGTTGGCACAAGCCTTGACGTCGGTGATGGCAATATCACAAACGCTGGTGACATAAACTGCGATAGCGTTAGCGTTGATGATGCGGCAGTCGGACTTGATATCGCTTTCGGGGGCAACAACACACTAAACAAGATCTCGCTAACCGATAATCTTGCCGACGCCCTTAATATTAACGAAGGTGGCAATTCTTATATGAAGTTTACCACCTCAGATGGTTCAGAACAAATTGTTTTTGGAAAAGGTTCGACATTTAACGGCACGACCATTGCTGATTTAGGCACTGTGACGACTGCTACTTCGATAACCGCTACAGATTTAATTGGCACTAATATCGATGGTATTATTGGCGCTGACACTGCTCGCGCTGGTACATTTACTACTGTGACTGCGAATGGAAACGTTATTATTGGCGATGCTGACGCCGACACAGTAACGATAAATGGCGCCCCATCAATTGTTGGCGTATCTAATGGAGCAGCCGCAAGCCTATATTTCAAAGCAGATGAAGGTGGTGCCGATGCTGGAGATGAATGGGAATTTAAAGGCGCAGACGCAGGCACATTTACTATCGGTAACGATGTGGCATCAGCGGGTAGCTACGTTTCTCAAATGACGCTTTATCCCCATGCCACACAGACTGGCTCCATGACACAAATTCATGGTCATTTTATTTCGGACAAATTCTTTGTAGTTCAGGGCGCTGAAACAACTCTGCCCGATGACGCTACTGCTATAGCGACTACTGATATATTAGCAGGGATTTCAAAATGTACCCCCGGCTCCGGAAGAGCAAAAGACCTTCCAGCAGCCATAGAGATTGTTGGCGCGATTACTAACCCATCTGTCGGCATGGCTTTTGATTGGACTGTTATAAATTTAGCGAGTGGGGGAGGCTTATCTGTAACTCTCGGTGATCCAGGTGGCGCGGGACTCACTACTGTGGGAGACCTCGTTATTCAAGATGGAGCTTCTGCAACATTTAGATTCAGGTTTACGAACGTTGGGGACACCACAGAGGCAGTCACTATTTACAGGATAGGCTAATTATATATGCTAGTTTTAATCGATGGGAGTATTTAAGTGGCCAATTTTGGATGGGCATATATAGATTGTGCAGATAGTGGATCCGGCGGCCAAGCTGCGGGCCCCCCAGGCGCCGTACAATTTCTTACGGGCTCGAATGCTACCAGCGGATCCTCACAATTTCTGTATCACACTGCTGCTTATGGTAGTTACGCTGCTAGCACTCTAGTTTTAAGTGGTACGTTGGCTGTGGCCGGAACCATTAGTGCTAGCCATTATCATGTTGAGAATGTAACTGAAATTGACTCTAGCGGTTCAACATATTTTGGAGATACCGATGGTGATATTCACATTAGAACCGGAAGTATGCTCGTTGGCACAGCAAGCGCCGGCAGCATTTTAGAAGTAAGTACTGCTACTAGCCAAGTTAAAGTTTTGGGATTTGCCGGCGCATATACACGCGTAACAGATACCACTGGTATCACTAGTTCGAATGTTTCCTATATATATGGAATCTCTGCGGCAGGTAATGTAGACTTTAGATTACACAGTGCTAGTACGGCCAACTCTGGAGGGATATACGTTATTAAAGATGAGGTTTCTAGTCGGACTGGACAGATCACTGTTCAAACGTCTGCAACAGAAACCATTGATGGAGCCGCAACATATCAATTATCCGGTAGTTACCCTGCGATTAGTTTATACTCAAATGGTGCAAACTGGTTTGTATTCTAATGAAGGGAGTTCCTACTAAATGGCGTATAATGTATTATCGGGAACCGTATATCTCCCAGGCGAATTATTATCAGAAGGACAAGTATCGTCAAGTAATTTCGTTGGCGATGGACAGAACTTATCAAACGTTATTCGAATTACTTCGAATCCGACAAACAATTATCTCCTTACCGTAGGCGCCAATGCCAATAGCATAGTTGGAGAGCCCAACTTAATCTTTAATGGTACCACTCTAACTCTTGCCGGCAATCTCACCGCTAGTGTAGGAATTTCTGCTTCTTATTTTCAAGGCGATGGAAGCCAACTTGCAAACATTGCAACTTCTCCGGGCGGGTCAAGTGGCTCTATTCAAGTTAATGATGGCAGCAGTTTTGTTGGCAATACAAACTTAGTATTTACAAATAGAGTTCTACAGGTCAGCGGCGGACTTACACACGCTAGACGCTATCTCGCAGCAAATGCCACAGCTTCACTTACAGATTATTATATTGGTATAAATTCTACTGGTGCCACTGTAGATTTTTTTCTTTTAAATGCAGCTAGCTGCTCTTCTGGCCAAACATATGTTATAAAAGACGAAGGCGGCGCCGCAAATACTAACAATATAACCATTCGAGCCAGCGGATCCCAAACTATTGATGGTGAAAATTCGATAGTTTTGGAGTCGTCATACACAGCAATCTCGCTTTATTGTAATGGCGTCGATAAATATTTCATATACTAAAAATTTAAGCATATGAGATTACTACTTATAAGAGAACGGGATTGGTGTATCTTAGCATATTAATTTTGTTTGCCTGATAAACATGTAGGAGGGTTTTAAATATGGCTTTTAAATTTCAACTAGGCGATGCTGTGATGAGCGGGTCCTTAGAACAAGAAGGGGATATCAATATTGATGGTGGTGTCTATAAGCTGGACGGCGCTCTTATTATTGAGACGAACAGAGACTTTCTCCCTAGAGCAATTAGTGCTAGCGCAGAGATTTCCAGTTCTGCCCAAGGTCTCTTTAAGACGCTTACTATAGAAGATGTTTCTGGACTAGCCGGCGATATGCTGGATGCTTCAGGATATCCCAGCAAGCTTACTGTAGATTTGTCGGAAGCTGCCGCGGCCTCTATTGCCGCAGGCGACTATGTAACCTTCCTCGACGGCGGCGAGTCCGGCACCCTGAAAAAGGGTAGCATTAACGACGTAGCTAATTTGTTTGCCGGAACCGTTACTGCCACTGGTCTTGCTGATACCAGTGGTGTCATGTCTGTGGAAATTCACAGCTTGGACGCAGAGACGATAGCAACGGGTGATACCCTCGCCTTCTCGGATGTTGGTGATAATGGTCTTCACAAGGAAACTATTGACGATCTGTTCGGCATTGGCCCTGCATTGGTAACCGAGGAGGCCATGGTCGTTGCCGACGACTATATAACATTCCTCGACGGCGGCGCCACTGGAGAATGTAAGAAAGAAAAGTGGGCAGACATTGCCGCGCTAATCGCTGGCTCGGGTATTTCTGCTACTAACGGCGTCCTTGCTGCCACCGGCGGCTCAAGTCTTGATGTCCAGTGGATTGGCAACGAGAATGGAAGCATCACTGGTGGATTAACTTTTGGAGCCGTTACTTTAAACGCCAATCGCGTTTGGACTCTTCCATCGGGAAGCAATGGAGACGTTGTGCGTGTTAAAGCTCCCGCTTTGGGTGGCAACACTTTGACGATTAGTGGTGCGTATGCTGCTGTCACAAATGGTCCTTATGTCGATAACGAGGCACACGGAGCAATTATTGAATCTGATTTTGCTTCCATTACTTTGGTTTATGCAACTTCTTCGGCTGGTGGATTAGGTAGAGATCAGTGGTATATTATTTAATCATCCATAATAATATTGATTATTAGTAACCTATAGGGCGTTCTTTTCGGGAGCGCTCTTTTTTTATAACTATTTATATAAGAAAGTTTGCTAATAATAATCTATTTATAGTGAAAGAGGTAAAAAATGGCTTATAATACACTTCGTGGAACTGTTAATTTTTCAAGTTCTCCCACCGGCTCTATTGAGAGCATGGTTGATGATTATAGTAATCAAACTATTGGCGGAAGTAAAGTTTTTTCAAGTACGCTATCCGCCAGCGCTGTTACAATCAATGCTGGTTCACTTGTACCCCCCGCGATTACGAGTATTAGTAACGATGGCGCGAACCGCATTCTAGTATCTGATGGCGATGGCACGGCAACAGCAGACGCCGGCTTTACATTCAACGGAACACGGATGTCTACGACAACAGAATTGACTGCATCTGTCTTTTCTGGTTCTGGTGCGGGTCTAACAAGTGTGTCCTTAGAACCACACAAGGTTTCTGGCCAGTTGTCCGCTTCAAATATATATATTGGAGATGGATTAGGAGCCTCCAGCGAAAAAATAGTAGCAGTAGGAGACGATGGGATTACAGTTGGGGCATCTGGTGTATCAGTAGATTTAGCATCCAACTCTGGCTTATCATTCGCAGCCGCTGGCTTGTTAGTATCACCAGCGTCGGCATCAGCAAAGGCCGCCCTTGCTGCAAACGATAAGATTTTAATTGGCGACAGCGCCGCCGGCGGAACAAAGAACTCTACAATAACTGTGCTTAAGAATTATATGCAGGATAATATTACCCAAACTGTTGACGGCTATACGAATGGATCAGACAATCGGATTATAACATCAACCAACGCATCAGCAATCAACGCTGAAGCTAATTTTACTTTTAATGGAGGTACACTTAGTCTTACTGGAGATATGAGTTCTAGTCTGGGAATTACCGCATCCTATTTTGCCGGAGACGGTAGCCGATTATCGGGCCTCCCAACAGCCGCAGTTACGTCTTATACAAATGCAGCAGACAACAGGGTTATAACGTCTGTTGATTCTAGCACGGTTAATTCTGAAGCTAATCTAACTTTTGATGGTTCAACACTTACGGTAACAGGAAATCTTTCAGGGTCTGGCAACATTTCCGGCTCTTACTTCTTTGGGGATGCCTCTAATTTAACGAATGTTGGTGCTGGCGATAGTGCTGAGATTGCGATCTATGGTGCTAATGGAACTTTGGCGTCTGACGGCGCATTTGTAATCAATTCAGGCGGCGGCGCCGAAACCGCTTATCTAACTGCTTCTAACTTGGCTGTGTCATATGACGCTCACCTTAACGGTGGGACATACCAGAAATATATCATTAAAACAACAAACTATGCATTGAATACGCATGACCATATTGTTTATTTATCGGGCGCCGCCCTAACAGCGTCATTACCTGCCGCGGTCACCGTTAATTCAATTATTTATCATATTAAAAACATCCACGGTGATGTGACAGCCTTAATAGAACCTGACGGTAGTGAAACAATTGAAGGGATCCCTACTAAGGTTCTTGGTCCCGCTGATAGTACTAAAATACAATCCATCAATAATGATCGATGGGTAATATTAGGCGACTAGTTTAATGTATACCAATATTATAGTCGATTATTAGGGATTTTAGAACTTTAAAACACTATTTATTTTGAATTAATGTAATTTTAGGAGCATATTAATGTCTAGTTTGTTAAGAGACGCTATTGTAGATGCAAAAGCACTTCGTGAAGCCGCCCTCAAAAACGCAGAAACAACGGTGATTGACAAATACTCAGAAGAAGTTCGTCAGACACTAAATCAACTTTTAGAACAAGACGAAGCAGAAGTGCCTGAGCTTGATCTTGGCGCCCCCACTGACCCTGCGGCCGAACCCGGCGCCGAATTAGATCTCGGAGCACCCGCGGCCCCGGGCCTTGACCCCGGCGCCCCCATAGAGGAAACAACCCCTGGAGAAGAAATTGTTGAAGATGTCCCTCTTGCGGCAACCGACAATTTTTCTGAAAATGAAGGCGAAAATTTAGATCATCTGCCCGCATCAGGAAAAGAAGTTGATATAGAGATTAACTTAGACGCTCTTCAGGAAACTGTTCGTCAGCTTCAAGATGAACAAGAAATTATTCTTAGTGAAGCGACCCTTATCTCAATGTTTTCTGAAGGCGCAGAAGCCTCCGCGATACAGGATAAATTATCTGGTTATGGCGGTACTGAATCCGATCCTGAAGCTGAAGAAGAAACTACCGATGTTGATCCAAGCCAAGGATATGGCGCTGAAGAGGAAGAGACTTCAACACAAAATGAAGAATTAGACATTTCCGATGAGATGATAGATTCCATCGTAGAAAAACTTACAGTCGATATGGGCGCTTCCCTGGTTGGTTGGGCCGGCCGTTCCTCAGAGGATATGAAATATCAAATTGAGAAAGAGCTAGCGCGCAGACGCAGCACCGACATCGAAGAAGAATTAGAAGCTTTAAAGAAGGCTCAAGAAGAGTTGATTTTCGAAAATAATCAACTTAAAGAGTCACTTAAACAACACAAGCAAGCAACTGTAGAGTTGAGAGAAGGTCTACAACATGTAAACCTTTCCAATGCTCGCTTGCTTTACACGAACCGTGTTTTGAGAAATACCTCCCTAAATGAGCGGCAAAAGTCAAAAATTGCCGACGCTATTTCAAAAGCTGGTTCAGTAACAGAGGCGAAAACGATATATCACACGCTTGAAAACGCAACGCCGGCGGCCACCAAGGCTACCCCACAATCGTTGAGTGAAGCAATTGGTCGTCGTAGAACTTCCGTTATTCGTGCTTCTCGTCAAGAGAGCACACCATCCGATCCATTAGCGGAGCGGATGAAAAAACTAGCAGGTATTAAGTAAAATTAATACAAATACATTAACATAGGAGGTATTTTAAAATGGCTGGTATTATTGAACGATTGACCGAAGGTGTTGTCAATCGTGATATGCGTGCTGAGGGGCATGCATTATTAGAGAAGTGGGAGCGCACCGGACTCTTAGAGGGTCTTGACGGTGAACGCAAACGCCAATCTATGGCCCGTTTGCTTGAAAATCAAGCAAAGGAGCTTCTTCGTGAGAACTCCTCCATGGCCGCTGGTGATGTCGAAGGCTTTGCTGCCGTCGCATTCCCCATCGTCCGTCGAGTTTTCGCGGGACTGATCGCTAACGATCTTGTTAGCGTTCAACCGATGAGTCTTCCCTCGGGTCTCATCTTCTTCCTGGATTTCGTGTTCTCACCTAATCTGGGTGGTTCTGGCGCTCAAGGAGATCGCTTTGGTAATATGGCCGATAGGTCTATTTACGGTGGCGCCGAAGTTGGTGCCGAGATCACCGGCGGCGTTAGCTTAGTCGGTGCTCTGAAGGAAGACCTTTCTGGTCCACGTACCGTTGGTGCGCGCGGCTATGCTTATTCCAGTCCGACTGGTTCAAGCACCGTTACAGGTAGTTCTGTTACTCAAACTCTCTTTAGTTTGACTGGTTCTAGCTTGGCTCAGAGAAAGTCTATTGTATGGGATCCGGATCTTATTTCCTTAAGTTCTTCCGGTACCGCACGGTGGGTTATCCGCATGGATGTACCTCAGTCGAGCTTAAGCGCAGACCTGGATTATAATAATCTTGGTACCGTTTCGGCATCTATCGAGAGTCTCAATGGCATCATGGAAGCGACTGTTACATCTGCTAACACGAAGCAGCTTCGTAGGTTGACTCAGATTACTGGTTCGACTAGCGGCAACGTTCAGTTGTACTGGCTGACTTCCGTCGACATTGTTGGTTCGTCTCTCATTGGTGGAACCGGCCTTGTCACCACGTACCCGTTACGGGATAACTTCAACGCTGCAAACACTATGGGCGCAGTTGTTGGTGCTACTGCGTGGGGCTTGGAAAACCAAGAACTCATCCCTGAGATCGACATCAAAGTCGATTCCATCGCTGTGACCGCACAGACCAAGAAGCTTAAGGCTAAGTGGACCCCTGAGTTAGGACAGGATCTTAACGCATACCACAACCTTGATGCTGAGGTTGAGCTTACCAGTATTCTCTCTGAGCAAGTTGCTCTTGAGATCGACCGTGAGATCCTTGCCGATCTCGTTAACGGCGCAACTGCTGGTACGTACTACTGGTCCCGGTCGCCCGGTCTGTTCTTAGACCGTACAACTGGAACTGAAGTTGGTGCCTCTAGTAAGGCTCCCGACTTCACCGGTACCGTCAGCGAATGGTACGAGACCCTTATTGAAACCGTCAATGATGTGTCTGCGCAGATTCACGTTAAGACTCTGCGGGGTGGTGCTAACTTCCTTGTCTGCGGACCTGAAGTGGCAAACATCCTGGAGTTCACTGCTGGATTCCGCGCATCTGTCACTCATGACGATGAGAAGGGTAGTGTTGGTGCTGTAAAGGTTGGATCAATTTCTAAGAAGTTCGATGTCATTGTTGACCCGTACTTCCTGCGAAACGTGATTCTGGTTGGTCGTCGCGGCTCCTCTTTCCTTGAAAGTGGATACGTGTACGCACCTTATGTGCCGCTGCAGACTACACCCACTATCTTTGGACCCGAAGACTTCGTGCCCCGCAAGGGCGTGATGACTCGGTACGCCAAGAAGATGGTGCGTCCCGATATGTACGGCTTAGTTGTCGTGCGTGGACTCGTAGGTGAGTCAGGCAATTAATCAATAGATTAGTGCCATATTAAACAAGACCCCCGTCCTTTGTGGCGGGGGTTTTTGTTTTTCAATAGAAAACTCAAAAAGTCGATTTGTTAATTTTTTTCGCCGGTAAATTTTTGAGATTTTTGGTTTTATATTTTAAAAAACTAATTAGATTAGCGGGAGTATAACTAATGCCAACGAATTTAAGCCCAACTTCTGAAACAAGCGCAATTGTTCTTACATCAACAGGAAGCGCGGTGGCGGTTTCCGGATCGTTACCGTTCGGAATTTACACAGGCTCTGCTGACTTTTTAAGCGGCGCCGCCCTACAAGTTGCCTATACTTATAAAAAACTTGGCGGCGATGTAATTGATATTGAATTAACGCCATCAAATGTATATGCGGCATACGAAGAAGCTGTTTTAGAATATTCCTATATTATTAATATTCATCAGTCCAAAAATGCTCTCTCTACTTTTCTTGGAGAAGCCACTGGCACATTTGATCACAAAGGCGAAAGGCTAACCGGGCCCGAAAACGTCAATTTAAGATACCCAAGATTTACAATTGGATACTCACGTCGAGTAGGCGACGGGGCGGCGGCTGCAGGCGGTTTTGGAGGCACGGTGCCCCAATATTCAGCATCCTTCAAGCCAATTGAAAATGTTCAAGACTATGATTTACAATCTATTGTCCAAAGTGCTTCCGTATCTGGTGAAGACGACTCAGGGACAGCTATTGACTTTAAAGATAAAGTAGATAACAAGCGTATAATAGTTACTAAGGTTTATTATAAATCTCCTAGGGCAATGTGGCGTTTTTACGGATATTATGGTGGCTTTGGAGTTGTTGGAAATTATTCTACTTATGGACAGTATGCCGATGATGCAACTTTTGAAATTATTCCAACTTGGCAAAATAAGCTTCAAGCTAAAATGTATGAAGACTCTATTGTAACAAGAACTTCAAACTATGCGTATGAAATTATAAATAATAAATTAAGACTTTATCCTACCCCTAGTAATTGGAGCGACGGCTATAATGATCGTGTGTGGGTTAGATTTCATGTTGATATTACTCCGTGGGCTGAAGATGGCGATACAAACACCGGTATTAAAGGCATCAACAATCTTAACTCGATGCCATTCGACAATCTTCCATATGAAAATATCAATGCTATAGGAAAACAGTGGATTCGGAAGTATGCCTTGGCCCTGTCTAAAGAAATGCTAGGACAAATTAGAGGCAAGTTCACAACGATGCCCATTCCAGGAGAAAGCGTTACTCTCAATCATTCAGAATTACTATCACAAGCCAAAGAAGAACAATCAACACTTAAAGACAAGCTGGTAGAAATTTTGAACACAATGACATACGACGAATTGGCAAAGACCGATCAAGAGCTTACAGATGCTGCTTCCAATATTCTTAAGATTACACCTCTCCCAATTTTTGTAGGATAATAAACGATGGCAGATAATAAATGGAAAAAACCGCCTGCCCCACCACCTCCTCTTTTTCTGGGAAAGAAGGAGCGAGATCTTGTAAAACAAGTTAATGATGAATTAATTGAGAAAGTCATTGGCCAACAAATTCTTTATTATCCTATTGATTTAGAAACCACCAATTTTCACGAATTATATGGAGAAGCAATCGAAAAAACATATTTGCCTCCAATTCGAGTGTATGCTTTGGTCGAATTTACCGATTATGTAACTGAATATATGGATGGCTTTGGAATCGACAAATCGTGGGAAATCTCAGTTCATTTCCACAGGCGCCGCTTGACGGAGGACCAAGATCTGTATGTGCGTGAAGGCGATTTTGTATTATATGGTGAGTATTTTTATGAAATTGTAAAACTATCTGAACCAACAAAGCTTTTTGGTCAAGTCGATCATAGCTTTGAAATTGCTGCTGTCTGTAAGAGAGCCAGAAAGGGACTATTCGATGCTACCTGATAATTTTGATTTTGCGATGATTCCTACGGGAAGTAACGGTAAGGCTGACTTTACTCTTAAAGAAGTAGGGATGCTGGCATCTACTATAGAAAATATAGATTATTCTCTTGTTTCGTGGATTAAGGAAGATCTTGATCTAAGCGTGTACACAAATGAAGGATTTACGAAGGTGCCGGTTTTGTGGCAAACACCAGAGCGCACTTTTCAAATTAAAAATGAAAAATCATTACGAGATGACGCCGGCGCGCTCAAACTTCCTTTAATAAGCATCGAGAGAACTGGAATTACGAAAGACCCCGGGCGCAAAGGAGGATTCCAGGCACATTATTATTCTAAAGAGAAAAATCAGCGCGTCGGACGTTTTGTGCTCGCTAGAAGAGTTGTACAAGACAAAACAAGAAATTTTGCTGTTGCTTCTGGCACACGAGAAACAGCCGGCGGGGATAAACAGCGTTATTATCCGCGAATAAACAAAAAAGTCGTCATTCAAACATTGTCTGTCCCCATCCCAGTCTATATTAATGCCGAATATAAGATTTCAATTAGATCTGAATATCAGCAGCAGATGAACAGTCTAATGACTCCTTTTATGGGACGAACCGGCCAAATCAATTCTTTTGTCTTGAAAAGAAACGGACACCTTTATGAAGCCTTTATCGAACAAGGTTTTGCGCATAATAATAATGTAGCAGCTTTGGGAGAAGAGATGCGCATGTTCACTACTGACATTAATATTCGGGTTTTGGGATATCTCATGGGGGAAGAAAGCAACGATGATCGGCCCATTGTTACAATAGAAGAAAATGCGGTTGAGATTACTTTTCCCAGCGAGGGCCCCGTCCCAGAAGGCAATACTAACATCTTTGGGGGCACTTCCTGAAGTAAAGCCTTATTTTTCTTTACAGTTCAGGAGCTTTTTGGGATTAAAAATACTATTTAATTAATGATTGTAGTAGCATGTTTTTGCTATTGTTTTAAAAGGAATCACAAAGTATGTCAGTAAAAAGCTTTAAATTTGTATCTCCCGGCGTTTTCATAAATGAAATTGATAATTCGTTTATCCCCAAATCAGCAGACGCTATCGGGCCAGTTGTTATCGGTAGGGCTCGTCGCGGTCTAGCGATGCAGCCAGTAAAGGTACAATCATATTCGGAATTCGTTGAGATGTTTGGAAATACCGAACCCGGTATTGGTGGTGTGGGTGATGTGTATCGAAATGGTGGCAGCACTTCTCCAATGTACGGCACTTATGCCGCTAAAGCTTTTTTGCGCTCAAATGTGGCGCCCCTGACATACATTCGGCTTTTAGGACAACAGTCCAGCGGTAATGACGGTTCCACAGCCGCTCAAGCCGGCTGGAAAACATCAAACAACGCTGCTTCTGCCCTTGCCTCGAATGGAGGCGCTTATGGTCTTTGGGTTTGGCCCTCTTCATCTACCAACGTTCTTGGTGGTGATGTAACAAAACCCGGTGTTCTTGCTGCTGTCTGGTATGCAGACAGTGCCACACAATTTGTTTTAAGTGGTACCGTTGCCGGCTTCAATCATCCTACTGGTGGTCTTGGCTGGGTAATCGCAAATGATACCAATAATGCTGGCTCTTTCACGGTTGAAGTTGCAAAGGACGGCTCTACCAACGAAAAGATTAGATTTAACTTTGATGATTCTTCTGATCTTTTCATTCGCAAGCGGTTTCAGACTAACCCACAGCTTGCTTCGACAGCCGGCACCTTTTTCCCGGCAGGCGCATATCAGACTTATTGGCTTGGAGAATCATTCGAACAGGAATTGAGAGACGGCCCTCAAACCGCTGGACGCTTCACGGACACCACCGGAAACGACTTAACGTCTCAGACCCAAGCCCTGCAGGGTGTCATGCTCCCCATCGCACTTAATAGTGCGGTAGGTACAGGTCCCCACAACATGTTGGGCCTTAGCGCTCAGGAAGCTAAGGCCGGCTGGTTTATTGGCCAGCACCTTGGTACTCCAACCGATTATGTCCCCCAAAACATGCAAAAACTGTTTAGACTTAAAGGTCGTGGACATGGTGAGTGGCTACAAAGAAACTGTAAGGTTTCAATTGAGAATATTAGAAAGTCTACCACTACTGCTAGTGAATATGGCTCATTTAGTGTTGTTCTCCGCGTGCTTTCTGATACCGATAGCGCAGTTGAGGTAATGGAGCGTTTTGATAACTGTACATTAAATCCAGCCTCTCCCAATTTTATCTCGCGAGTAATTGGAGACAAGTATACGCAATGGGATACTACTGCTCGTCGTCTGAAGACTTATGGCGAATACCCGAATCAGTCAAAATTTGTATATGTTGAAATGAACTCCGATGTTGAAGGCGGCGCCACAGACCCCGAGCTTCTGCCTTTCGGTTATTTCGGGCCCCCCCGCTTCAAGAGTGGAACAAGTGTAACAGGTTCAGGCGATTTGGCCACCCAAGACTTAATGGTTTTTAATCCTGCTTCCGTAATTTATGGTACGCCTGTTACTGCTTCTAATTCCACCGGAAATGGCTACTATCTGTTCGGTAAGCTGCAGTCCGCCGCCTGGGATGGTACCCCCGATCCAGCGGCGGGTGGCACCCTAGGAATGACTGGTTCTATAGCCTTCCCTGTCGCACGACTTCGCCTTTCTGCCTCTGATGGTGGTTTGTCTGACCCCACGGATGGTTATTTTGGATTCCAAAACACAAGAGCAAACGGTAGCTCCAGAAACGATGTTAGTGTCGCAGGGGTACATCGCTCCTGGTACACTGGCCAGGATGATGATCCAAGTTCGACTTCTGATGCCGGCGTAGAAGGCTATGCTTATGTTTTCTCGCTGGACAACGTTACTCTTGACTCGCCTAAGAGTACATATTTTTATCTCTCTGGCTCTCGTGTTGCTGGCACTAGTGTAACTAGCGCCTCCTACGGCGACTTGCTCGATAAGGGTTATGATCGCTTCACTGCTCCGTTCTTCGGCGGCTTTGACGGGTTTGATATTAGGAAGCCAGATCCTCTCCGCAATGGAGAAATGGGTTCTACTTCTACAGAATTCAATAGCTATCCTTATTATACTTATAAGAGAGCAATTGATACCGTAGCAGATCCTGAATCATTAGATATGAATGTGCTTACTGTTCCCGGCTTAACGACGGACGCATTAACACAGCATATGATTAATGTTTGTGAAGAGCGCGCAGATGCCATGGCACTTATTGACTTGGCTAACGTGTACATTCCTCCTCACGAGGCGCAAAAATCTAGCAAGGTTAATAGAATCGGTACTACGCCGAAACAGGCCGCGAATGCTCTTCGCGCCAGGAGAATTGATTCTAGCTATGGCGCCACATTCTATCCTTGGGTTCAAACCCGAGATGAAGCGTCTGGCGTTAATGTTTGGATACCGCCCTCTGTCGCAATGCTTGGTGTTCTTGGTACTTCTGAGGCACGTTCGGATCTTTGGTTTGCCCCCGCAGGCTTCAACCGCGGCGGCTTGAGCGATGGCGCAGCAGGAATTCCGATTACTGCTGTCACAGAGAAGTTAACCTCCAAGGAGCGCGACACTCTCTATGACGCACGGATTAATCCGATTGCCTCTTTCCCATCTAGTGGAATTGTGGTTTTCGGGCAGAAGACCCTCCAAGAGCGTCAATCTGCACTCGATAGAATTAATGTAAGAAGATTGGTAATTTACTTGAAGAAGCAGATTTCCATTCTCTCCACACAGATTCTTTTCGAGCAAAATGTCCAAGATACTTGGGCTCGCTTTAGAGGACTTATTGAGCCATTCTTAGCGAATGTCAAGGTTAGCTTCGGAATCACTGAGTTTAGATTGATTCTTGATGAATCCACTACTACTCCGGATTTGGTTGACCAAAATATCTTGTATGCCAAGATTATGATTAAGCCCGCGCGCTCAATCGAATATATCGCAATTGACTTTGTGATTGCTTCCACGGGAGCATCGTTTGATGATTAAAAGATGTAAGAGTTTTTTCTCTAACTTACTATTTAATTTTGAAACACTTTATACTTTAAGGAGTAAATGAATTATGCCATTCTGGGCCTCAGACTTTTCATCGACCGACACCGCGATCACCGAACCGAAAAGAAAATTTAGATTTTTAGTTAGATTCACCGGCATCACCGGCGGTAGTACCGGCGACAGTACCGCACTTTGGTACGCCAAGACTGCCGCTAAGCCGTCCTTTACAATTGCTGCCACTGAACATAAGTATTTGAATCATACTTTTTATTATCCAGGAGCAGTTACATGGAACGAAGTCGCAATTACTTTAGTCGATCCGCTGGAGCCTGATGTGGCCGGTAAGCTCTCCCAGATTGTTAAGGCAGCAGGCTATGTGCCCCCCGGTACCGCGGATGATCGAAGCACCATGACCAAGGGTAAAGCTGCCCAGGCATTAGGCCAAGTCTCAATCACTCAGATTGATCATACAGGCACGAAGGAACTTGAAACATGGACGCTTTTTAATGCTTGGATCTCAGATGTAAAATATGGTGATTTGGCTTATGGCGATGATGAATTAGTAGAGCTATCAGTCACCCTGAAGTATGATTGGGCGAAGATCGAAGACTCCACGGGAACTACGGCATTCGAAGGCCCACTCCAGACTGGGACAGGCGCAGAATCCTAGTCGACCCCCTAGTAATTTTATATAATAAGAGGTGAATATTGTCACGCAATAAAGATCGCCTGGGAACGGGAACCACAAAACCTGAAAACAACAGTCCCCCTCCCCAAGCGTTACAACAAGATAATCCGGGATTTTCATTTGTAGTCCCGACAGAATTCGTAGATCTGCCTTCGAACGGCTTATATTATACTGAAGGCCATCCATTACATGGCCAAGACTGTATAGAGATTAAACAGATGACCGCCAAAGAAGAAGATATTTTGACGTCAAGAACGTTGCTTAAAAAAGGTGTTGCTTTAGACCGCGTACTCCAAAGCTTAATAATTGACAAGAGTATTAACACAGACACTTTACTAATAGGCGATAGAAATGCGATAATCATTGCTGCCCGCCGGTCAGCTTATGGAAATATATACGAAACAAGTGTTACCTGCCCCGGCTGTGCTGCAGTACAGGCTCATTCTTTTGATTTAAACGAAGCAGAAGTTTATTTAGGCGATGACTATGAAGGGTTTGATGTTGTTGATAATAGTGATGGTACATTTAATGCAACCCTTCCAAAGACACAAGTAGAAGTTACATTTAGGCTTTTAACTGGAACAGACGAGAAAAAAATGTTAAACAATGCAAACAAAAAGAAAGTCGATATTTACGAAAACATAATAACAACTCAATTAAACAATATTGTAGTCGCGGTTAATGGAGACAACAGCCCACAAGCCATTAAGTATTTAGTTGAAAATATTCCGTCCATGGACTCTCGTCATCTTAGAGTAATAAACAAACTAGTAACCCCAAATATTGATCTTACACAGAATTTTGGATGCGACGAGTGTGATTATGAAGTAGACATGGAGGTTCCGCTTTCCGCGGACTTTTTTTGGCCTCAGTCCTGAATATATAGAGAACGTGTATGAGCAGTTCTTCTTTTTAAAATATTCTGGCGGATGGTCGTTCTCTGAAGCCTATAATCTGCCCATTGGTTTGCGCGAGTGGTTTGTTAAACGCTTGTCGACACAATTAAAGGATGAAGCTGAGGCGATTGAGCAGGCCCAGAAGGGCACCGGTAAGTCACAGACGCTTACCCCCTATAATAATCCGATGCCGGCATCAATAGTTAAATGACAGGGTAAAGCCCTGTCTTTTTTTTTGTAAACTAATTATCTGTACACCCATTAATGTGAGGCAAACTTATGGCCAACGGCGACTCCGACGATCCTAGCGTCCCCCCCGCTCCCCCCGCTCCAACTGATACCGACGTTGCTAATATTGAAGCCGTTGTTGAGGCGTCCAAAGAGGGCTTAAAAGTCAGGCGCGAAGAGCTTGAAGTTCTCAAAGAAATTGCTCGGCGCCACAAGGAGAACATAGACCTTTCTGATGAGCAGAACACCCGACTAATAAGCATCTACGAGGCGGAAAAGACTCTCCAGCAGGTTCTCGATGAACAGCAAAAACTTGCGAAGGGTATTAACTTTGAAAAGTTAAAAGAGCTAGAAACTGAACAAAATCTTCTAGACGGCTACAAACAAGGTGGCCGCGCCGCCAAATTAAAGAAAGAAATTGCCGAGTCGGAAAAGAAAATTCAGGAACTGCAACTCGGGGTTCTTAAAGACCAGTTAACGTCCCTAGATAACCAACTCGCCGCCGGAGAGACAGTAGACGAGAAGGGACAGGATCTGGTCGAAACGCAGAAAGAAGTCCAGGCCGCAATTGACAAAATAACGAAGGCGTTGGAGGATCAGGCCGACCTTCAAGATCAAATAAAGGATGGCGAGGAAGCGATAAATAAAATTAAGGCCAAGGGCCTATCGATTCTCACCAGCGTGTATACTAAGACATTAGGTGTAGCTACAGCCGCTTTCGATGCGCAAAAACAATTTGAGCGCACTTTTCAGATGCCGCAAGAATATACAGATCAATTAGGCGAGCTTCACAAGGACTTGGCCATTACTGGCGTTTCGATGAAAGACCTTACTGAGGGTACCGGAGAGTTAATTAATAGTGTTACTGATTTTACCATGGCTTCTGAAGGTCAAAGGAAGGCATTACAGGATACGACCGCACGATTATCGAAGCTTGGTATAGCCGCGTCCGACACAGCAAAGGGCGTTCAAAACTCCATGAAGCTGTTTGGACAATCTATAACAGAAGCCGAACAAACCTCCCGAGAACTAGTTTCAGTCGCGAACGAATTAGGCGTTGCCCCAAAACAAATGGCAGCAGAATATGCATCGATGGGTACTCAGTTAGCAAAATTCGGTACCGAGGGAACTAAAACATTTAAAGAATTAGCGAGAATTCAAAAGCTTACTGGCATGGAAATGAGCAAGGTAGTTCAGATTGCCTCTAAGTTTGATACTTTTGAAGACGCAGCGACGGCGACAGGAAAGCTTAATGCTGCTTTGGGCGGCAACTTCGTTAATGCGATGGATATGATGATGGACACTGATCCAGTATCCAGATTTGATACTATTAGGGGCGCAATCGAAGACGCGGGACTTTCCTTCGATACAATGTCTTATTACCAGAAGCAGTTTTATACTGAAGCCTTGGGTCTTTCTGACGTCGGTGATTTGGCTTTGATGATGAGTGGTCGAACCGATCTAATGACCGACGCAACACAAGCAAGCGCCGCATCGCAGATAGAACTGGCCGAACGCCAGCAAAAAGTAATGAATATTTCAGAACAATGGAACGCAATGATTGCTAAAAATTCAGATAAAATAATTGAATTAATGCATACGGTTCAGGGCTTTATAGCGGGCCTTATGGAGTATGCTTGGCTGATTAAAGGCTTAATTATGATATATGCTGCTTATAATGCTGTCCTGGCAACGAATGCAGTCGTTACGGCCGCCATCGGTCTTAAAGTAAAATGGACCGCCGCGCAGTTGTTGATACAGGAGGGCGCCACCATAAGTTCAGCAATCGCCCAAGCCTTTTTTGGGGCATCCTCCACCGTCGCCTCTGGTGGCGCCAAGCTTTTCACTAGAGCACTACTTCCATTGGTCGCAGGTCTTGCTGCTTTTGCTTTAGTTATGATGATTGCTTCACCTTCTTTATTAGTTATTGAGCTAGTTGCTTTCGGCGCAGCGCTATATCTCCTTGGAACTATTCTTCCCGGTGTCTCACCAGGACTCACTACGGCCGGCTTGGCCATGATGGTATTTGGAGCAGGATTGTTTACTGTTCTGGGCCCAATTGCTCTTGTGGTTGCCTCGGTGGCGTTACTAGCTGCCGGCATCGGATTTATGGCCGCAGGATTTGCAAAGATGTTTGCTGCCGTAGAAATACCTAAATTAGTGGCATTAGGCAAATTTTTTGTCTCCATGGGCGCGGGTGTTGGGTTCATAATAGCAGGAGCCATAGGCATGGGACTCTTTGCCGCATCGATGGTAGCTTTCGGAATTTCTCTTGCGTTTGTTAGTGGAAAAAAACTAGCCTCTCTTGCCACAATTATGGAATCGATGGCTCTGCTTCAAGGAGAAGGCCTAAAAGATTCAGCAACCGGTCTTAAGGGCATTACTGCGGCAGTTGCTGATGTCAAGAATATAAAAGCGGTGGAAGGAATGGCCGAAGCATTTGATCGTCTTGGCGAGTCCGTTGCCGGCGTGGTCACCCCCATGGAAGTACTAGTCGCAGCAATGGGAAGCTTAACCGAACCACAGTGGAATGCCCCGGCACAATCATTTAGCACCATATCGACATCCATCAATGAGCTTCCCTTATTGAAAACTACACTAGTAACAGCAGCACTTGGTGAAGCAGCCATAGCAGCAGTAGCTTTAGCACCAATGGTAGCGGCATTTGGCGGGGGTGCTGCCGCAATAGGAGCCGGCACAGCCGCAATCGGATCCGCTTTCGGCGGCAACACAGGAGGCGGCAACACAGGAGGCGGCAACACAGGAGGCGGCGGCGCGCGAACAGAGCCCATTCAAATTGTAGTAGAAATAGATGGAGACATTTTCAAGAAGAAAGTGGAGAAGGTAATGGGCGAATACCACAAGGAAGGATAATAATATAAATGAGTAGAAAACGTGATAAAAAGAAGATTGAAAGTACATTTTTTAATGCCGGCAAATTAGGCTTAGAAGGCGCAGCCCTCCGCAAAGGCCACCGCAACCGGGCCTATGTTGACGGGTCAGATGCCCTGGCAAACTTGGGGTATGTTGTAGACTTCACACATGTTCCTACTGGTAGGCAACTATTCTTTAAAGCTTTCATAGTGGCATATAACGAAACCTTTTCGCCTGACTGGAGTGAAGAAACCGTATATGGTCGAATGGATCCGATTTACCAGTTTAAAAATACAACTCGCAGCATTACAATGAATTTAAAGATACCAGCAGCAACATCAAGCGAAGCTTTTGAAAATTTAGCAAAAGTTCAAGCTTTGACGCAGTTTTTATATCCAAATTATTATGATGTAGGATCTGCTACCACCATTGCGCAATCTCCAATTCTTAGGCTTGGTGTTATGAATTTAGTAAGAGATCAGACCCGTTGGTCGCCCACCGAAGAAATGCGCAAAGATGGATACCCTGTGCTGGAACCCGGCGAAGGTTTTACGGAATCCATGGGCACTGGACGAGGCACACACGCCGGCGTATTGGGTGTTTTGAAGAGTTTAACAATTAATCATAATTTAGAGACTGATGCTGGCGTAATTGAAAGGGGAGATTCCACCGGCGCCGGATCCTCCGAACTTCTCGTCGGCGGATCCATTTTGCCAAAATTAATTGAAATTAACTTTGATTTTTCTGTTATCCATGAGCATCCATTAGGTTGGGATAATGAGGGCAACTTTTCTAATGAAGCATTTCCTTACGGGGTTGATTATGAGAGCAGTCGGAGTCCGCATGCCGCGACAAGGAGCAATGGTTCGTTTCCTCTCGCGACAGAAGAAAAGTGGGCGCTAGCCAGTGCCCGCCAGCGCACGCGCGAGGAAGAAGAAAACAAAAACCCCGGCGCGCCGACAGGAACAGGAGGCGATCCCGTGCTCGAAGAACAGACTCCACTTGACAACGACTCCAGCGCTACAGACGAGGAAACCGCGGCCACCGAAATGGCGCTTGCTAATGACTTGTCCCAGGTAGGCACCACCATCACGGCACCCGCCGAGCATGCTCGCGATAGAAGGATCCGACAACGCCAGGAGCGCCGCGGCAATATCTGGAAAGGCATCAAGACAGGGGTCAGGTATACCCTGGGTGCTGAAGGCCCCTTAAGTCATCTTGGTGTGGACGATCTTTATCGAGCAATTCGAGAGAGGCGCCAAGAAGACGGCGATGATCTCGTAGATCTGGAGGATTAAACTATGGCTTCAAGATACGGAAAATATAGAATTATTAATAATAATAGTAGCGCATATGAGTTTTTACGCAAAGCCCGCGGAGTTAAAAATATTCGGCAGTATGAAACGCCCTATATCTACATTCCCTCAGTTGCCGAAAGAGCTGCTTTGAGCACAACAAACCATATTTGGAAACTTGGAGATCGGTTTTATAAGCTATCTGATCAATACTATAAAGACACGCGCTATTGGTGGATAATCGGGCTTTATAATGGATATATGACAGAAGCCGACATCCGGCCTGGAGATGTTATATCCATTCCTTTAAACTTGGAAGAAGCGCTTAAGGTAATGAGGGTGTATTAATGTCAGCAGAAGAAACGGGCACCAATGCAGATTCAATTGAACGAATTATAAAAGAGGGTCTTGCTGACGGAAGCATAACCCCTGCCCAAGCCGCCACAGCAAGAAGCTCACTTCAAGCTTATGCTCAAAAAGCAGCTGCTTTTCAAACAGCAATAGTTAAAGAATGTTTTCCGGCCATTCAGGAGTCCCAGCGAGAACTAGTTCGCGTCTCTCGGGGTTTGGAAGAAATTTGGGAATCTGCGTCTGCGACTGGAGATCAAGATTATTTAAATTCCGCAAGAGACAGCGTAATAGACACAAGCGTTGACATGGCTAATCTTGCTGTAATGTATGATCATATGCGTGGCTTTGGTGATCCCATGGAGGCCGCTATAGAAGCCGGATCAATCAACGCTGGCTTCACTACACCAACGCGGCATACATTTGAACATAATTTTCGCAGCGACGTCATTTTCGGTGGTTGGGAGGCCGTTCGCGCGGGCAGTATAGGTGACCTGGAGACCCAGGCTATAGCCTCCACGGCAGGAGGGCTAAAGGGGTCCATGGGCCCCGGCCCCGTCACCTTTTTTGGAGATACACGCGGGTGGATGGGGTATGTAATTACAGATTCCATTATGGCGGGCTTAACTAACAGTGGCTCAGCGGAAGAAGACGCCGCAGCAAATGAACAGGCTCGCCAGCAAGCCGGCAAGGTAGCTGCAGGCGCACCAAATTATTTTCGCGCCTTTACACAACAAATGGCCGGCCGAACCACCGCCGGGAGCGCCTGGACTGGCAAAGTAAAGCTTTCGTTTTATAATTCAGAAGGAGATTTTGATAGTGAATTATGGTCTCGCACAATAGGTGATGGGGAGGAAGATGCCCTGACCACCGATGCCGCCAAGGCTCAATTGGGCTCCAGAAGATTTCAGAATGGAACCTATGGAGATGCTTGGGCGCGCCTACAAGGAACTGATTTGGGAAATCGCGTCGGTGAGCTTGGTAATCGCGGCAATGCCGCCCTTAGAGGCCTCGCTAATGGATGGGCATGTTTTCATGGCCCAGCAACTGAGTTTGTAGGAGCCTACCTGGATTTTGCAAACGCCATGATTGAACTTGGTGACCTAAATGATTTCCTTAAGCGCATAGGCCGGTTTTTCACCCCAGAAGCTACGGGCATCGGATTAGGCCCCATAGCAGAACTTATTGAAGCCGGCAAGGACTTGGGCGCTATGATGTCCATGGACAGACAAAAGGGAATATTTAACGAGCAATGTTTTCTTCTTTCTTATATTGGAGAGATTAGTGCTTATAAAAAAGCTCGCGATCAAAATGTAACGGCATTTTCTAATGCTCTCGGGCTAAACAAAGCGCTCCCAACACCTGAAAAAAATGCTTCACTATTGTTAGATGGCGACCCCTATGGTTTTTTGAACCGACTAGTTCAAAGTAGCGCCAGTAAAGTATTTTTTAATATGAAGAGCGACGTATTAAGCCATTTACAACCAATGATACGGCTTTATAAAGTAGAGTATGACGAGGACAACGAACCCTTTGAAACCGAATTTGTTTTTGACTCTCATACAAAAAATATTGAAGAATCTCTTCGAAATACTCGACAAAGAGGCGTAGGGGTGGGTATTAAAAACTTTGATTTTACTTACGATGGCAGCAATCCATTTTCGGTTAAAAAGAGTATCAAAGCAACTTTAAAGATTTTTGCTAACTCCATGGACGAACTTTTAGAAGAAAGAACAATCCCTGGCCAGAACCCAATTAGTTATGTTGATCTTGCCCTCAAAACAAAACAGCCCACACAAAGCAATAATAGCTGTGCACAGGATCCTGAAGCAAGGGGAAATATCCTTAGAGAGGCCAATCTTGATAAATTAAACTTTCGCTTAAAAGCAGTGATTGGTTGGGCCTCTCCTAATGGCCGCGGCCCATGGGATGATATGAGCTATTTAAAGCCAGCAACGGATAGTGAGCCTAGCCGAAATACCTTATTAGATGGAATTTATAATTCTTATGTGACATTGAACCTAACACCAACTATTCATGATTTTGATTTCGATGAAATGGGACGCGTTACGTTTACAATTAAATATTTTGCTTTCATAGAAGATTATTATGATACACCAATATTTAATATTTTTGCCGGCGCCACGATGGGCTCTCCACCTGCGGAAGAATCAGAAGAAAATGCAAATGAACAGGCTTCTGCTGGAGGTGCCCCATCAAACATTACTGCCAAGCAAATTATACGCAATTTAAGACTACGATATTATAGCAGAAATTGTGGAGATGCAGAAGGCGTAGTAGATTCAATGCGAGAGACTCTGGTCAAAGAGGCCAATCTAGAGAAACAAACCGCTCTTCAAAAACCGATAAGTGCACTCAGAAAGAATTCCAAATTATATCACATTAATTTACCGTTTCAAGAAGTACAAATGTTTAATTCTTTAGGCCCATTTCATCCATGGGATCCAGGTCGTGAACTAGGCATAAATACTGATTCTGAAAACTCTGATGCCGTTACGGAAGAAATGGAAGAAGCCTTTAGCTCATATAACTTTAATGCAGAAGGTGACGAGGCCTCAGCCCAAAAAGTTTTCCAAGCATCATTGCAAGCAGACAGCCCCACAAACTATGCTTTATCTTATTTTTACGTAAGTGATTTGTTAGATACCATACTTGAATTAATGGGCGCCGAAATTGACGAACTACCAACTATTTTAAGTGAATCGCTAAAAGTATATGACGATGTTACCGAGTGCCAAAAAACCTCTGAGGTTGATAAAATAGAAAGAGCGAAACAAAATTTTAAAAGATTAAGAATCTTATTGGGCCCAGTTGAGTTTGTAAATCAAGGGAAGCGCGGAGATGATGCTTTGGGAGGTACCAGCAAGTTTGTTAATTTTGGAGATATTCCCATATCTGTTAGATATTTTATTGAGTGGCTTACTGCTCAAATGTTTAAAAAAGATCAAACCACATACACTTTAACTACATTCTTAAATGATCTGTTTAATAAGCTTGTTCGAGATTTTTTAAATAATGAAACATGTTTTGACTGGAATATCAAGCAAAAGGTTAGAGTTAATCAATCAGTCATAACATCATACCCTGCAGGCGGGGAGAATGACGAAATAACACAGCTTTTAAAGGCTAAAAATAAATTTAGGGGGGTTATGTCAGAGTTAAAACAATCAGGCGCCCCAATTTTAAATACCTCTGGCCCAGGCCCAGAAGGTAGTGACGGGTTTCGTGAGTTTAGCGCCAATCCAATTGCCTCATTGCCTGCTAGCCAAGAAATGAATTATTTTGTTTATTTCGCCGGTCGCACAGCGCCACGAGAGTTAATGAAGGGTAATAAAGAAGAGGACGAAGCAAAGGGTATTTTTCATTATATGTTAGGAAGAGATCGGGGCCTGATTAAAACCATTAAGCTCACAAAAACAGATTCCAGGGGTTTAGCAGAAGTAAGGTTTGAACAAGATGGTTATGATGGACTTAAACAATTGCGCGTTGTATATGACGTTCAGATTGATTCTTTTGCGGATGTAAAAACTTACCCGGGAACTTATCTTTTCGTAGATCCCCGCGGGTTTGCACCAAATACAAATTTAGACAATGATGATAAATTTAATTTGACACAATATGGGTTAGGTGGCTATTATATGATTGTTAAGTCGGAACACAATTTTGGTGCCGGCACTGCAAACTCAACAATATATGCCAAATGGGTTAATTCAATGGAAGTTAGCGCCGAAGAACAAGCTGATGTTCAAAATAATAGTGGCAACACTACCATACCTACACGCTGCAGCGCTGTGCCTGTAACAGAAGATGATCCACTTAATCCAGGCGACTCTTTATAATAAAGGTATTTGATAATGGCTAAGAAATATTCAGACGGCGTAGAAAATTCTATAAAAGAGCTTTTTTATAAAAAGGCGGAATATGTTAGTACAACATCCGCGCTACCAGCAACAAATTTACTTAATTATAATATTGGAGAAGTTGGACTCTTTGGCAAGGTAAACCAGACTTTTGTTCCTGTTGTTGTTAAAAATGAATATATGAAAACTTTTTTAGGAAAAAATGCAATCGACCGGTCTCGGCCGCCTCGTGCTTTAGCTTTTGTGGTAGATATTTTTGAAAGGATGGCAATGCAATTTGATAAGTGCGTAGAAATTGGGCGTATTAATCCTCATGATCAGTTTCTTTCAAACTTAAAAGTTTATAGAGCATATAAAGATCCACATTTAAGATATAATGAATATTTATCTCTTCTTTCTCAAACATTAAAAAATCAAATTCGACAAGAAAAAATAGATATTTTTGATTTTGACGATTTTATAAATGCTCTAATGCGACTTTTAGAGAAAGGGGCCTTTACATTTCCATTTACAAAAACAGGATTTATAAAAAGCCGGCATTCGTCTATGTTATCAAGTGGACTTGTTATTGAGATAGCTGATATGGATTATAATAATGATCAAGTAAAGATAGATAAATTTATAAACAGCCCTAATTGGGACTTTTATGTTCAAACATGTAATTCATATGGCTTTGTAATTGATGGAAGTGCCCCATGGAGGCTCATGGCTGATCTAGATTCAGTAATTATGAAAGAACATGCATCCAGATATGGCATGAAAGGAGCAACAATAGTTCTTATGATGGCATATGATGTAGTAAGTCATGTATATTTTAAAGAAAGATTCATTGGAGACTTGCTCAATCTTTATAATATTACAAAAAAGAACTTTGTTATAACACCAAATATTTGTAAAGATAACACAACAAAAATCTCATCGGAAAAAAGTACAACTTATACTTCAGAAACCGCATTGAGAGAAAAATACTCACGACCTTACTTTTTAAAGAAATATTTTGAAATTAGATTTTTCGAAGAAGAAAGTCAATTTACCGAAGCTAAAAAAAATCAAATCATTGATAATTGTCTATATCTCTTAGAATCTCAAGGGTATGTGATTGCGATGGCCTCATTTGAAAAAATAATTAATAAACCATTTGACTATCGCGGCTCTTTCAGTTATATTAATAGACAGGTAGAAGTTTTAGACGAACGCCCAGAGGGAGATCCACGCGAAGTTCAACGTGAATTATTGCGTATTAGAAATAAGAAAAACTAGATGATTTTTCAGACTATAGACGACAAGGCCGAGTGCATTGGAGTATACGCGGAGGGAAAGCTTCATTATGAAAATTTTCCTCAAGATCTAACAAGGACTTGGAAGTATTCCGGATCGCTCGCAGATGCCGATGTGGAATACGCATGGTTATTTTGTGAAGGACTCGCGCTCAATCAGATATGCCCCACAGAGCTTCAAGAAACTCTCAAAAAAGCACAAAAGCGATTGCGCGCATATATTAAGTCTTTCCAGATAGCAAAGATTAATATGCGAGATCACTGTATTTTCGATCTTGTCCCAGAAGACTTTCTTAAAGAGTTCTGTGAAATAAAAAACAAGATAACAGAACATGTTTTTGAGAATTATGAAAAACCAGAATGCTATGATCATTTGAATAATATTCAAAAGCTTTTGTATAAGATACGATATCAAAATCTTAATTTAAATAACGACGATTGTAAAAACCTGCATGTTTCATCCCGGAATTCAACCAGAGCGAAAGTGCTGCTGAATGGGCCCCGGCACATAGACTATAATCCATTTGGCACGGTCACAGGGCGCCTTACAACCCATTCAGAAAGCTTCCCCATACTGACGGTCCAAAAAGAATTTCGCAAGCTTTTAAAGCCTCATAATGAGTGGTTTTTATCCCTTGATTATAATGCCGCAGAAGTGCGCACTTTCATTGCGTTGGCTGGCGAGAAACAGCCACAAGAAGATGTGCACCAGTGGCACATAAAGAACCTTATTGAAGGAGAGATTACAAGAGACGATGCAAAGACAAGATTTTTTGCTTGGCTCTATAATCCCGATGCCAATGATGATGAATTTAGCATTTATCATCGCGAAAAAGTTCTTGACAAGCGCTATAAGCGTGGTTATATTACAACAATGTTTAAGCGTAAAATACAAGTTGAGAAAAGAAAAGCACTTAACTACTTAATCCAAAGCACAACATCTGATCTTGTAATGGATCGTGCGGTGGCATTAGATAAGTTTTTAGAAGGAAAGAAGTCATTTATTTCACACGTTGTTCATGATGAGATTGTTATTGATCTTGCGGACGATGAACGTAGTTTGGTACCCGAAATTAAAGAAATATTTTCAAACAATAAGCTTGATAAATTTTTGGTTAACTTAGCTTGCGGTGATAATTATTATGACCTTAAGGCGCTAAATCTATGATATCAGTAATTGGAATCGGAAACGCAGCGTCAGCTATCGCAGAAAAGTTTTCTGATGTAGACAACTACGAAGTATATCTATTAAACGATAAAACTGAAAAGGGGGCCCGAACACATACCTTAAAAACTTTTAGCTCACCAGAAGAATATGAAACTAATGTTCCCGACTTAAAAGATTTTTTCGCAGATATCAGGAGCAGGGTGCAGGTTTTCATAATGGGCTCTTCTATGAGTTCTAATTATGTACTTGGAATTTTAGAACAAATCCAAGACAAGGAAATAGACCTCTTTTATATAAGACCCGACATAGAGCTTTTAACAGGAGTACCTCAAATATTAGAAAAGATTACATTCAATATCCTTCAAGAATATAGTAGATCGGGCCTGTTACGTTCTATTACTTTGATTTCGAATTTAAACCTTGAAAAAGTGATAGGTGAGGTGCCAATTAAGACATATTACGAGGTGCTAAATAGTTCTATTTTTTCTACAATTCATTATTTAAACTATTTTGAGTTTTCGGATCCCGAGATTGGACAAGTATCTAAACCAGCCGAGATAAATCGCATTAGAACGATTGGGATACTTGATATAGAAAATCTTGAAGAAAAATGGCTTTTTGACCTTGACACCCCCCGTGAACTATGTTATTATATATGTATAAACGAAGAAAAACTAGCGACCGAGGGTGGTCTGCACAAGAAACTGGTTGAAATGCTTAAAGAAAAGCCAACAAATGCTTTTAGAAAACTTTCGTATGCCATATACGAAACCGAACATGATGATTTTGGGTTCTGCGTTGCCCACACAAACGTAGTACAAAATACTCTTGACTCTTCAAGTTGAGTGTGTTATACTTTATTCACAAAAGGAGAAATTGAATAATGTCAATTGATATGGAGCTTATGCGCCGCAAGCTCGCAACTTTGCGCGGCCAAAATAGTGGGGATGGCCAGTCTATCTGGTTCAAACCCGACGAGGGAGATACGGATATTCGTATTGTTCCCACTAATGATGGAGATCCTTTGAAGGAAATGTTCTTTCACTATAATGTAGGAGAGCATAGGGGCGGTGTTTTGTGCCCCAAGCGTAACTTTGGAGAAGGTTGTCCAATTTGCGAATTCGCTTCTTCGCTCTGGCGAGAAGGAAGCGACAACAACGACGAGGAAAGTAAGAAGCTTGCAAAGTCACTCTTTGTGCGCACTCGCTATTTCTCACCCGTTGTGGTTCGTGGTCGAGAAGACGAGGGAATTAAGGTATATGGCTATGGTAAGACCGCATACGAACTTCTTCTTGGCTACATCCTTGACCCGGAGTATGGTGACGTCACAGACGCTCAGGAGGGCACTGATATTACTCTTACTTATACCAAGCCCACCAAACCCGGTGCTTACCCACAGACGAGCCTGAAAATGCGTCGTAATACCTCAACATTACTTGAGGATACTGAGGCCATCCCCGCCCTCCTTGATGGCATTCCGGACTTTGACGGTCTTTTCGACCGCCTTAGTCCCGAACAGGTCGGCGCTATTCTTGATGAACAACTTGCCGGAGACGGATCCGCTGAGTCGCGTTCATCTGAGACTACTAAGTATAGTACGACCGAAACTACTGACGTTGATCGTGCGTTTAATGAACTGGTAGCAGGCTAGGCTCGCCCCGCTGGCAGACCGGGAAAAGTCTGCCACCTTTTTAATTAGTATCCACAGTGGTCAAGGATATAAATAAAAAGACCACGTTCTCCATATGGAGAGGCTAAGAGGCTTCGCCTATAGATAGGCAGATGAAGCTAAATGCAAGTTATTAAAAACACAAGGAGAATAAATGCATACTTTAGAACTATACACCCACAGTGATGTGGACCTGCCACTGTCAGTTGTGACGGTAGCTACCGCCTCGGAAGAAGAGGCTCGCTTTGGACACGCTTATATTCGCGTGTCTGAGCATATGGACCTTTTCAATATTGAAAATGGTACCAATCCTCGCGCGCTAAACAGCGATTCCAAAAAAGTTAAGGCGATTCGTCAGACGCTGGAAGAAGAATGCGGGTTTGCTATATATAATGGAGGAGTTTGTATCGTCATTGATGATAACTCGTTTGATTATGACCAGGAGGCATGCACGATTTCTTTCACTTGTGAGCAGGATGGCTCTGGTCACTACGATGGACAACATACCGTTGAGGGTGTTCGGCAAGGAGCGCCCAAGGCTCAAAACCAGCAAGTTTCTATTCAGTTTGTAGAAAATCGGTTTTTTGATAGCGTCGACCAGATTCGCAAGGCGGCCGAAACCTGGAACTCGCGTGATGTCCAAAAGCTTAATAGCGAACAGAATCAACGAGGGTTGTTTGATATTCTCAAGACTTATCTTACGGATAGCCATAAGAGTAACATTGGCTGGCGCGAGAATGAACGCAACACTGGCGGTGAGTTGATCGATAAGGAGTGCCGCATTGATCGAGTCGTATCTCTCATTTACACAGCCGTCCCCACGTTACGTAGTGACTATCTGGATACGGGCGATGAAATGCATAGCATTCTTCGCAAGGGATATCGTTCCACGATGATCCTGGAAGACGCCAACAAGGCTCAAGACTTTGAGCGCTTGTTCTCTCATGTCGATCTGATTCTTGACTTGAATGATTACATTCAGAAGAATTTACGTACCGCCTTTGAAAGAAACGCGAAAGAGGGAGAACTCTTTGATTCGCTTCAGGTGGTACGCAAGTCTGGAAAAGCCGATATGAAAAAGCCCATTGAAAAGAGAAAGTTCTTTTCCCAGCAGCTTTTTGATGGGACGCGCGCAGGGACTGCCCTGCTCTCGGATTATATGCAGCCCGTCATGTATGGGTTTCTTAAGAACATCTTAAAAGTTGATCGGAAAACCGAAAAAGTAATTATCCGTGATGGTCTGAATATGTCTGAACTTAAAGCAATTTGGGATGAGGCTGGTTATGCGGTATTGAGCATGCTTGATGATCGCTTTAAGCGATATTTTAATGCGCGCTTTAATTCTCGACATGCTGAGTTCGGCTGTTGGTCGAACCTCTGGGATAGATCCGCGGATGTTTTTGAAGATGTCATTGATAGCGGCACCTGGAAAAGATGAAAACTCCATTGCGGTACCCCGGCGGCAAAAGCCGCGCGGTCAAAACGTTAATGGAGTTCGTGCCCGAAGACTGTGGGGAGCTTTGCTCCCCCTTTCTTGGGGGCGGCTCATTTGAGTTAGCGCTCGCAGAGCGTGGAACACGAGTGTATGGATATGATCTATTCAGACCGTTGGTTTGGTTCTGGCGCTCCCTCTTGGACGATCCATTCCTCATAGCAAAAAAAGCTGACCAACTGCGCTCGGGCCCCAATCAATATGAACACAAGGGAAAATTAGTTTGGGGGCGCGGATTGCTCCGTCAAGATTTCGAGCGAATTCGAGAAGAACTGCGACAAGCCATTCGCTACTCTCGTAATTATACTTATGCAAACGCTGCCAAGTTTTATGCTATTAATCGTAGCAGCTTTTCGGGAGCGACCTTTAGTGGAGGATGGTCAGAGCGTGCGTCTTATGCGCGGTTTACGGACTCCTCTATCGACCGCCTTAGAGACTTTAAAGAACCTAATCTCACAGTTGAACAAAAAGATTTTAAGCAATCAATCCCAGCGCATTCTGATGCGTTGCTCTATCTGGATCCCCCTTATATGCTAGGCGCCGACAAAGATAAACTTTATGGAGACAAGGGAAACACTCACTTTGGGTTTGATCATCGGGGACTCTATGATATAATCTCTCAACGGTCCAACTGGATATTATCCTATAACGATTGCGCAGAGATTCGAGAATTATATAAAGAGTATGATATTGTCGAAGCCAAGTGGGCCATGGGAATGAAGAACGTCAAATCGAAAACCCAAACAGAAAAGAAAAAGATGGGGAATTCATCAGAAATTATTATTACATGCTTGCCATAACCATGTAAGTGTGTTATAATATAATATATAAGGAGAGGCACTATGCCGAGAAAGGCAAAACAAACAAAAGCAGGTCGTGTATCCATGGAGGATCTCATGACCTTGGTAAACAAGAAGGCGGGCCGCAATGTGGCCCACGATCTAACGGGGGAGAACCCCACCCAAGTCAAGGAATGGATCCCCACAGGCTCGCGTTGGCTTGACAGTATTATATGCAAGGGACACATCGGCGGCATTCCTGTCGGCAAAGTCACAGAGATTGCAGGACTCACCTCCACAGGTAAGTCTTATATGGCTGCACAGATTGCAGCCAACGCCCAGAAAATGGGTAAGCTCGTCGTATATTTTGATTCCGAGTCTGCCATCGACCCTGCTTTTTTAGAGGCAGCAGGCTGCGACCTAGAGCGCTTAATGTATGTTCAGGCATCGTCTGTCGAGTTTGTTCTTGAGACTATTGAAGAACTTCTAGGAGCGACCGACGAAAAGCTGCTGTTGATTTGGGATTCGCTTGCGTTCACTCCGGCAGTGTCGGATGTTGAAGGCGACTTTAATCCTCAATCCTCGATGGCAATGAAAGCGCGCATTCTCGCAAAGGGAATGTCAAAGCTTACTCTCCCTATCGCTGACAAGCAAGCAACCTTCTTGGTTCTTAATCAGCTTAAGACTAACATTACTAGTGGACCCATGGCTCATATCACTGCCATGACTACTCCTTACATGACACCCGGCGGAAAGGCAATGCATTATTCTTATTCGCTGCGCATCTGGCTCACCGGACGCAAAGCCAAGAGTGCTTTCGTGATGGATGATAAAGGTTTCCGCATTGGCTCCGAAGTTAAAGTTCGGCTAGAGAAGTCGCGCTTTGGAACCCAAGGAAGAAACTGTGCTTTCCGCATTATGTGGGGGAACGACGAGGTTGGTATCCGCGATGAAGAAAGTTGGTTCGATGCCATTAAGACATCCGAACACTTGACTTCGAAGGGTGCATGGTACACACTGGAGACATCCGATGGTTACTCCAAGAAGTTCCAGCCCTCTAAGTGGTCCGAGATTATTAAAACAGATAATGAATTTAAAGAGCGCATCATACGTATAATGGATGAAGAAGTCATTCAACGATTTGATCGTCGCGAAGGAACCGCCGAAGACTTTTACGAACCTTATGAAGAACAGGAGATTTCAAATGAATAAGATAATGATTGCAACAATTGGGTTGCTAAGTAGTGCTTGTGTAGTGCATGCGCACCCTCACCCTACACCACCAGCGCCGCG
>Ga0080013_1000909_pt1 | contig 40477 bp, 43 predicted proteins | sample ETNvirenome_6_85_FD_69236 | JGI IMG/M metagenome (GOLD analysis project Ga0080013, IMG submission 69236) | Marine viral communities from the Pacific Ocean - ETNP_6_85 (SPADES assembly) (version 2) | ecosystem: Environmental > Aquatic > Marine > Oceanic | place: Pacific Ocean | collected 2013-06-19 | reverse complement strand
CGTCCACGCTTCCTCCGTCCTTTCGGAGAATAGCCCTGCATATTTCCTGATACGCCTTTTCCCCAAAAGTGTTTGTTCTTCTTTTGGTCTGTTAATAAGGAAATGGAGATTCTGTTTTGATCTTTCTGGAAGTAAAACCTATAAATTTCCAGTGTTCCATATAAAGATTTACGATGGCGTTTGGTCGGTGGCTTGTTTAAAAATACAAGACATCTTTCTACAATCTCCCGCTCTTCCAATCCTTCGTTTAAATAATGCTCTATTCCTTTCGTCGGAATAAGATAGGCAACCACGGACCATTTCTTAAATCCAAAGTTCTCAATGGGCAAGTAGCACCCCTCATATATTCCTAATTTCTTTTTATCGTCTGGGGCGCCCGGTAATACATCGCCATATTCTCCTATGGGTTTGAAATAACATTCTATTTCCATATTCACCCCTGCAATAATTGTCGCTGATTCACGCCGAGTTTTTTATGAACTTCATTAACTGAACCTATGACAATAATATCTTGGCCGTAAGTTCCTTTATTGAGCGAAAGGGTTGTAAATTCTTGACGACTATCTAATTCTTGTGGTAGTCGCCCCTCTTTTAGTAATCCTAGCATATCGTAACTTTCACGAATACAGACCACATGGGCCGGATTAATAAAAATAGTGCGGACTGAATAAGTCTGCCCGCGTTGAGTGTTTCCTTCGTTTCTGTCGAAAATTTCGACTAATTGCACATTCATTGTGCCTCCTTTATAGGGTAAGTATGATTTTCATTTACACACCACAATTCTCCATCATAAAAAACTTTCAACCAAACTTCATTGGCTTGAACTTTCTTAATAAACATTAAATGTTGTGGTGTTTTAGTTATATGTGTTTTTTCTATATCCGAGATCTTGGCCGCAAATCTATATAGCGTGACCTCGGAGGGAATATAAACATACTCCCCTGGTTTTAAATTATTCATCTTCTTTTTCCTCGGGGGGTTCTGTCCCCTGTTTAAGTTCGGGAAGACGCGCCACAGCTTGAACATAGCCACTTAAAATTTGCATACAATCATCTAGCTGAACGTCTGTTTGGGCCAGTTTTATTCTAATAATATCTAATTGTTTGAGGATTTCCAACGGCTCTCGGTCAGTCGCTTCTACCAAGTCACCGTGAATTCCTCTTAATTGTTTATCACACTCTATTAAGAGTCGTTGTACCTCTGCGGGAACATCTTCGAGTTCCACAGAGTAAGAAAGATTTACACGCATTTATACTCCATACGTTTTTTATTTAAAAAAAGTGTGCCACACTGTCGCACACCCCAGCCCGATGATGGCGGTAATGATCGCCCATCCGATTTTATCAGTTTGTGCTTTCCACAACTCTAATGCTCGGATTCGTGCATAGAGACCCTCTTCGGGATTATAAATCGCATCTTTGATTTTTGAAACATCTTCAGACATTTTGGATTGACATAAAAGAATATTCTCAATCCCGTCGGCCATTCTTTCTAATTTACCATCGAGTTCAACAATATCTATTTTAGTCACTTCATCGCTCATAATCTAGGCCCCCCGAACTACATCGATAAGTAGTGGAAAGAAGAGGCTATTTTTGAATAATTGCATGATTTGTTGTAATCAATGTACCTGCGACTGAGGCAGCATTTTCAAGGGCTGTGCGCGTCACTTTCACTGGGTCAATGATACCAGCTAGTACCATATCCACAATACCATCGTTTACAAAGTCCCATCCATATCCATCCTCGCAACCATCCAAGGCAGCTAAAATTAAATCGGGGGAACTCCCCGCGTTCAGTGCCATTTGGCGCAGAGGAGCGGAAAGAGATTGCTGGAGAATCTCGGAACCGAGGCGTTGATCTTCATTTTCAGGCTCGATCTTAATGGCGTCGGCGCAGCGCAACAGGGCTACTCCTCCACCAGGGACAATCCCCTCTAATTGAGCCGATTTGACCGCTTCCAATGCATCTTCGATACGATGCTTTTTTTCTATCAATTCGATCTCGGTGGGGGCGCCCACTTGGATGACAGCTACACCACTGGCCAGTCGAGCTATCCGCTCCTGTAATTTTTCACATACATGTAGGTCGTCCTGATGTTTAAATTGCTCCTTCAAAGAATCAATTCGAGCGGCCATGGCTGCTGGGGTTCCTTTCCCACCCACCACGGTCGTTTGGAAGCGCGATACTTCTATCTTTTGAGCGCTTCCAAAATCTATTAATTTAACTTCTTTGAGTCGCTTTCCGTCGCCTCGGCTAATAAAAGTTGCACCACACGAGAGAGCCAGGTCTCGTAAAATATCAATTCTATCTTCCCCATAAGAGGGGGCTTTGACAGCGGCAATCTTCAATGTCCCACGAATAGCATTCATGATCATAGCGGCGAGCGCTTGTCCTTCTATCTCGGGAGCAAAGAATATTAATGGGCGCCCCTCACGAGCGGCCAATTCCAAGATAGGAAAAATTTCCTGCACATTATCAATCTTTTCGTCGGTAACTAAAAGCATGGGGTCTTCGTAAAGAAGTGTTCGGCGCCTCTCATCTGTTACAAAAGCTGATGCAGCATACCCGGCTTGCAGGATAAAACCCTCTTTTAGATCTAATACTGTCTGATTTGATCGCGAATCTTCTACGGTGATAGCTCCATCTTTGCCCGCACAGTCTACGGCGCGGGAGATAAGACGTCCTAAATAATCGTCATTATTAGCAGAGATTGCTGCAACGCTGGCTATTTCATCAACAGAGGAAATAGGAGATGACATTTTCTTAAGCTGGTCCACCACTTGAGTGACAGCTTTATCTATCCCTCGTTTTAATTCGACGGGCGCTGCTCCAGCGGAAATATATCTTTGAGCACCTTGCAGAATAGCTCGGGCCAAGATTGTCGCAGTTGTTGTCCCATCACCCGCATCTTCGTTGGTTTGACTGGCTGCAAGTTTAATTATTTGAACTGCAGCATCCTGGAACGGATCGTCGAGATCCACAAATCCTGCGACAGTTACACCGTCTTTTGTTATAATGGGGACTTTCCCCTTCTCTTGCAAAATAACATTCCTCCCTCTTGGACCAAGGGTTGAAGCTACGTTATCTGCGAGAACATTGATTCCTTCTAGAATCTTCTGGCTCAAGTTTGAACCAGAGTCATAATGCTTACTCAATTATATCCTCTCTTGTTTTATTTTCATTGTTCTGGAAGGCGGTTGGCCCTTCTTTCCCTTTCCTGGGAGTTCCATAACCTTTTGATAAGTCGACGCCGGAGGCTGCTTCCTCTCCCGTCATTCCACTTACCGAGTCATTAACAGCGCCTTGTAAGACTTTTGAATCTTTAATGGCTTGGGCTCCTGCACTATTTCGGTTGCCCGCATCCTTCTTAGAACACGCTTTGGTACCGCAATCCACTAGAAAAAATCTACTAATGTTGTCAGTTAAGTCTGCCAACGCATTAAACATGGTTATCAAATCTTCATTTAAAGTAGATGCTGCATCTTTGAAAAAATCTTCAACTGCCCCAGTGGTGATATGAAGATAGCCTAGTTTTTGGCCCAGACCTTTATAGTGATTGGGGGTGATGTTAAATTGTGTTTTATCCCCACCTTTTACGCCGGGTGCCGCTGCAATTCCCGGAACCTGTCCCAGAATAGCCTTAAAATATTCTTCGGTTTCCATTGTTTTAGCAAGCTCGGACCAGAGCGCCATCTTTTCTGCGCCACCCCAAAGTCCTTTACTTGTCTTTGTATCCACGCCAGGGCGCTGTGTATAATTCTTTTTGATTTTTGCGCCCGGTCCAAATTTGGCTACGGTAGCCTTGAGGGGCGTATTCATTTCAGCTTCTCCATCGGAGGGGATCCCTTCGATATTCAGTGCCTCAATACCCTGTTTGCTTTCTCGGCCGTACATCTGGATCCAACCTTGAGGGTGATCTTTATCGGCTTTCCGGACTTCCCCCACCACATACCACTTTTCGGATAAGGTTCTGTCTGGGCGCTTTTCCGACCCTTTAGTTAAAAGATGGCTTCGCATTATCAACCGTGGATGTTCATACTCGGTCTTTGCCTGCGGTCTGTGAGTTTGTACTCTGACCACAATGCCGCGATGACCACCTTTTTGCAGGGCTTTTTCAAAAGTAAAAGATTGAGTTTTTAACTCTGGCTTCTCTTCGCTAGCCACTGCGCCGATCCATTCCATAAAATTTTCCGGCGTAATATTAAATTCGTAAAAAGTGACCCCCGAAATCGTTTTCCGTTTTTCGCTCTGGTCTTTTACAACTATAACATAACGCATTTCTTTGCCGCCGTTGGCAAAGTGACCCACTAAATCTTTGAAACTTCCCTTGACTGCGCCAGCGCTGTTTAGAATTTTTAAACTAATCGGGGATGAGGCTTGGCCAGGAAATTTGATTTCAATATCGGCAATATTTCCTTCGCTGGTCGGGACTTGCCGTGATTCTCCACCGAACAGAGAAGCTAAAAAAGGTTCCCACAAGAAGCCCGCGACCGATGCATTAAACTCTTTAAGCATCCAGACAAATTGATTGATGAACATTAAATAGGAAAGCGTTTCGGGAATGGTGGCGTTTTTTAAATTATCCTCGGGGTTTTCAAAAAAGTTGGTAATAGCTGTCAGTTTTCTGACAACTGCGCTTGAATCAGTCCCCGCATCTAAACCAAGATTTCCCATCCATAATTCAAACTGACTTCGATCCTCGCTTGAAGGTCGTTGCCCCACGCTGATTTCAGTGGCCATGATAGCGGGGAGCCGCAAGACCCGGTCACGAGTCTTAGCACCGGCCGGGACAAACCCCTTTTCCTCTACCAATATCCCAGCGTCCAGCAGTTCTTCAACCATTTCTAAAATTAATTTAAATGGCGATTCGGCCTGACGCTTTTGTTGTTCTTTTAAAATTAAATTATCAATATTCATACCAGTAATTAGTCTCGTTATTCTTCTTCTGCTTATACAATTATATCTGCAATCCCATATTTAAGAGCCTCTTCGGCTGAGAAATATACATTTTGATTTTTAGAAATCATGCGTTTAAGTTGCGATACGCTTAACCTTGTTTCGTCGGCCAAGGATTGCAAATATTGGTTTTGAAGATCAATGATTTCCTTCATCTCATTTTTTAAAACTGAAACCGCTCCCATATTCCCCGCACTGCACTCGTGAATCATGACGCGGCAGTTCTTTCCAATCTTGCGCGAGCCTCGGGTACCCGCTGCCAATAGGAGAACCCCTGCTGACATCACTTTGCCGATACCATAAGTTTCGATTTCTTGTGATTGGCGATGCAGGCGCATAATATCATAAATAGCAAACATATCAGCAGCATGGCCACCGGGAGTAGAAATTATAAGTTCGATGGGCTTTTCACAATCTCTGTCCATCGCTAGGGCATGAAGACCAAAAACCACCTCTCCGGCAAGTTCTTCATTAATTTCACCAAATACGCCAATAGTTCTAAATTTCTCTTCTATTTTAGCATGAGGCCCGTCTTCGTCTTCGTCTTCGTGTTCTTCCTCTTCATATTCATCATGGTCTGACATTCAGCTTTCCTTTCTCTTTTTAGATTGATAGGCGAGGCCCAATTTATATCCTTTGGGTTTGCCGCTGCGGGGTCCAATCTCTATCAAATTAAAAAGCGCGGAGCGAGCCCACTTCTTCCAATCCAATTCGGTTTGGAATTCCTTTTTAAAAATAAGAGTTGATTCTTTAGATTTCGGATTATATCCTTCCCCCAAAGTCGTCCACTCTTTAAATTCTTTACGAATTCTATTTTCTTTGCGTTTGCCAGTAATGTGGTCAATTTGCAACATATAAGTTGCTGTCGTCCCTGGTACGCTGTGTTTCCATGCTGTTGCTTTCACTTCATTCTCCCATGTAGTCTTCATATTATAACACCTTTTTTAATCAGATGCAAGTGTTTTCTTTCTTTCTTTTTCTAAAAATTGCATCGCTTCCTTCCAATCGTTGTATTCAACGATTCTCTTATAGGTAGGAGGATAACGATCCATTAGCCTTTTAATTGATTCTTTTTTCCATCTTTCTAAATTAAACTCGTCTTCATTGACGGTAATTTTAATAATATTTCTATTATATTCAAACTGCTTCATGAAACGTTGCTTGACTACCTTTAGGAAAGTTGCGTCCTCTATAGACAATGCGAGCATCTGAAGGCACATATACTCCGCCTCTTTAAACATAAGAATACTCAACCCAGTTCCTAACGCATAACTAAGAAAAACAGAAAAGATGAGGCCCACTACGAAACCCACCATCAACATTAGTACTTCCAATTTATCTCCACATACAGTTAAACCACGGTTTTGGACCGTGGTTTAGGTTTTTAAAATGATAGGATATTTTACTTCCGGCGTTTAGTTTGACGCTTAGTTTTACGTTGGCGGCGTCGGTTTTCCTTAACAAGGTTCGCCAAGCGATGTTTAACTCGCCGTGAGACTTCTTGCATAATATATTCATCATCTACGACTCGGATATGACCTTCATTATTCGTGCCCGTGTAATCTTTGTCTTCACCAGGATCATCGGGATCCTCGGTTTTGTCGCCCCGGTTGCCACCCCAGTTCTTTTTTTCATCCAACTCTTCTTCTTCTTCTTCAATGACTTCCTCATCGTCGACTTCGTCTTCTTGGAGAATGCGATTAATGAGTTCATCAAGGGTCTCTTCTTCGTCTTCGATTTCGTCTTCTTCGTCGTCAATGAAACCTTCTTCGCCGCCTTCGAGTTCCTCTTCACCTTCGAGTTCTTCCTCGTCACCAAAGCCCATTTCCTCTTCGCCTTCGAGTTCTTCCTCGTCACCAAAGCCCATTTCCTCTTCGCCTTCGAGTTCGTCACCTTCGCCCGATTCAACGTCGACTTGGACATCTAACCCTAGTTCGTCGGCCATGGCTGTGGCGCCGACGGCAAGTGCATCAGCAAGTTCATCTTCACCCACTTCCACTTCGGTCAAAAAATTGGAGGTAGTTGCTGGTCGAATTCCGGCGAGTCCTCCAAACCGGCGAATGGTTGCTTCATTCAGTAAAGTTTTCTTACTCATGTTAAAATTCTCCTTAAATTCAGATGATGAATTGCAAATTTCAGTAATAAATAGTATTTGATTTTCCGAAAAACCCATTTCTTTTATAAGTCTGGGTGCTCTTTTTCGAGGATATCGAAAATATTTTCTACTTCTTTCTCGTCGAGAGAAAATTTGTTTTTAACTTTGTGTCCCCTCTTCTGCAATTCTTTCACGATATTAGATTGGACTTGGCTCTGGGAATTGGAAGAGGCTTTAAGGCGCTCTACGAAATCGACAATGGCATGGTCTTGTTCTATATATCCTTTAATTAGTCCTCTAAAAAACTTTGCCATTGTTAATCCATCATGCTTCAAACGAATAATTAAATCAGCGTGATGTTTATCTTTATCAACAAAAGATATCTTCTTCTCTTGATGACCATATTCATCCATCATTTCTTCTCCAGAATATGGGTGCGTGATTCAGCTTGCCCAGCATTAGTTTGCTTAACAAAAGACGCTGCGGCCTGGAATTCTAAAATAGAACGGCATCCCGAATAGGAAAGACCGCTTCGAATGCCTCGTTTAAGCTCCTGGAGGATTGGATACACCGAACCTTTGTAGGGAATGAAAGTAGAAATACCCTCATTGGAACCTACCTTCCCTCGCCATTCTGTCTGGGCTTCCTGACTTGCCATGCCGCGATAACTCTTAACTTGTTCTCCGTGGATGTTAGTATAAAGCTCGCCCGGAGATTGATCAGTCCCTGCCAACATAGAACCCAGCATCACAAAGTCTGCTCCTGCGGCAATAGCTTTTACAATATCACCACTGGTTCGTAACCCCCCATCTGCAATAATTTTTACATCTCGGTCAATGTCCGCCTTAAAACATTCCAACAATGAGTGGAAGGTGGGTACGCCATGTCCCGTCTGAATTCGAGTCGAACAAATAGAACCGCCCCCAATTCCTACTTTAATAGAATCTGCACCCCAATTAGCTAGGTCCTCGAAACCGGAGCGCATCGCCACATTCCCAGCCATAAGATGAATTTCATCTCCAAATAGAGCTTTGAGTTTTAAAAGAGCATCACGCATTAATATATGATGACCGTGAGCCACGTCTAAACATAAAATTTTAGCACCCGCTTCGTGCAAAGCTTGGGCTCGTTCATAAAAATCGTTTGTAATTCCAATGGCTGCTGCTGGACGCATGTGATGAGTGGAGGGGAAATAGTGTAAAACATCTTTTACAATATCCACTTGTTCCTCAATAGAATTATAACGATGAATTACCCCGAGTCCACCCGCTTCGCTCATAGCCACACACATAGATGCTTCAGTAACGGTGTCCATAGGCGCCGAGATAACAGGGAAGTCGAAAGATAGGTTACCAAGTAAACTTTGCAGGTTTACTTCACTGCGTGACAGAATATCGCTATGACGTGGGACCAGAAGCACATCATCATATGAAAGGACTTTTTGAATTTTCATTTCACAGTTGCCAGAGGATCGCCCAATTCCCACGTTGGAGGCATACTAAAAGGATCAATAGATTTTACGCTGGTGGTATCAGTGGAACCCAGAGAGCGGTCGCCCCTGTCGCTCATACTAATCGGATACCATTGATACAGATTGTCTTCTTTGGTTTCGAGCGCTCGGAAATGAACCACCGGTACCATCACAATCTGCGCGATTTTCATCCCCTTTTCAATAAATTGAGTTTCGGTGCCTACGTTATGAAGATTTACAAAAACTTCGCCATCATAACCAGCATCAATAACACAAGCCCCAACCAACAAATTTCTCTTCGCAGCATTCCCACTCCTATTTTTAACTTCAAGCATATATCCATGCGGAACCCCAAATTTTAAACCCGTAGGGAAAAGCTTACTTTGCCCGGGCTCCAAACTCACTAGCGTTCCGGCCGCGTCCTCCGGACTAAAATGTACATCTAAGCCCGCATCCGAAGGATTTGCTCGGGTAGGGGGCGTTGCATCATCGCGGGTTCTATAATATTCTAAGATCATTTTTCCTCCATGGTATTATTTGTTTTATCAATGATCACAAAAAATTCTTTAAGATTTTTTGATATTTTTTCCATACTGTGGAATTGAGTACATAACTGATGTTCCCGGCTTTCCACTCGGGTTTTTCCAAAGGCTTTTCCCACCTCTACTAAGTCGTTAATCGTCACAGTATTGCGGGGAGCATCACTATAAGAGAGCACAACACGCTTACACGCGGCTGCCTTAATAATGGTAGCAAAAGATTTTTGAGCCTCCTTTTTACTATAAAAGGCTCCGGCGGTTTTTTTGTTTGCGCGGAAACACACTCGCTTGGGGCGCGGGATAGCATAATCATAATCCAAAATCGGCTTGTCCCACTGCGCTATACTATCGTTTAAATGATAACAAGAAGGATAAAGGACACCATGAGTATAAGGTGGATCATAATAAACTATATCTGCACATGGTGACAGTCGTTCTATATTGTCCTTTAATTGTTTTCCGGGTAACCCTTCAATATAAGTAGGAGGAAGAAAACGTGCATCTTTGAGGGAGCCCTTGGTCCACATCTTGAGGGCGCTTTTTTGATCGTTGGAATTATTGAATACCTTATCGGCGGTCAAGATTACAGCGAAAATTAAAGCATTTTTTTCTTTGTCTTTTATATCTGATAAATTTTCTATGTATTCGCGGGCTGCATCTAATTTCATAGCATTACTCACCGTAAAACCCAAGGGGCGCTCTTCCATTTGTCCTCCAGTCCCTCTAATAATTCGCTGCCGCGTACCACTATAATTTTGAGTGAGCCAGCCCGAGTACGGTTCTAGGGAGTTCATTATATTTAAATGATTCTTCACTATCTCCTCGTCGAAAGATTTCAAAAATACATTCCCGTAAATATAAGAAGAAGAACTAATATCGTTAGCTGTTACTAGATATCCTTTTTGACGCATATAGGCAGATACGATCCCGGTTCCCGAGAATCCATCAAAGAAAGATGTAGCATTGATTTCCTGAGCATAATGTTCAATATTTTCAAGTAATTTCCGTTTGCTTCCTTTGTAGGCTACTGTTTTAATTTTCATATCTATTTCTATCCCTACATAAATTTTTTAACATATTCTTGTTGGGCACGAGATTTGGTTTCCGCATAAGATTCGATATGTTGAGTAGGAGTATTGGCAATAAAATCGCCAGGTACAAAAAGAAATTCCATTTTATCCAAGGGTATCTGACATTCCCAACCGTCGGATTTTTCTTGGGAATATTTTTCCACTACATCATCATAAGAAATAATAGCCATTGCGAAGGATGCAGTGTCGGCAATTATTAAATAATCCGCCGTCGCTTTTAATTCTTTATTCTTTTTCTTTGTCAAGGTATTGGTAAGTTTTATTTTCGAAGTCCGACTCTGTTTACGCTTTCCGGTGCGAGTATAAAGACAGTTCTTCTGACTTTTAAATTCAAATTTTTCGTGCGTCTCAGGGTTTATTAAATCATAACCTATTTGGTCTTCCCATTCCAGTTTTCCGCCCGTCATAGCAGATAACCCCGCTTCGAATAAATCGGCTTTATCGAAGCGGTTCTTGCGACTATTCAAATCATCCCCCACATGACGAACCATAGTAAAAAATCTATTATAATCCGGACTGTAAGTTTGATCAAAAATTTTCTTGGTGAGCATTAGCTCCTTCCCGCTACAGTCGTGAGCGTATCAAAAATCTTTTGGAATTCATCAATATCAAAATTCTTTGTATTCATCATCCGGTAAGCTTTTGTGGTCATCGAAATCTCATCCTTGGTGAGCCACCCCTGGTCCTTGAAGTCTTTGCGGAGTTCTCGCTTCTGTTCTTTATATGGTTCCATCGCATCTTCTAGTGCGCGGAATGAACGGATAAAATCAAGCATCTTTTCTTGCTTTTCATCAAGTTCGGGGGTTTCAGTTACGGCTTCTACTACATGTAAGTTGGACATTCAAGTCGCTCCTTTGTTTTTACATATATAATATAACATATATCTCTCTCGTCGTCAAGGAAAATATGTTAAAAATAAGTTAATCAATCATCTATCCAGGCACACTTGTGATAAGGCCGGTGGCCGTGTGCCTGATATATACGCAACACCGACTTCATTGCATCTCGGGCTGTTTCGGCGTGACGTAGTTGTTCCTGCGTATGCTGCAATCTTCGGCGCAAATCGTCAATTTCATCATCACGATATTTACAACCACGGCATTTATCATCTTCGTCCATTCATAAGTAATTATAAAGGGATTGACCAAAGACGCCAAAGACTACAACATGTTTATTCTGGCTTGCTTTTTACGTCCAAAACAAACATGCCGCTTGCTGAAGGAGCGCGGGAGCATTCGTTTGCAAGAATCTTCTTTGCCAATTCGGGCTTGTTGTGATAAAAATCAACATAATCCGCCAATGCTTGGCGAATATCATTCCTGTCAAAATATATTCGTGTTTGTAAGTTTTTAAATTTCACTTTTTTCCTCTTCTAATTTTAGTTGATTAAACATCTCTGTGCGCAGAAAGTAAAGTGCTCCTCTGCAACGCACTCTTATTAAATTTGTCCGCCATGAATCACGAATGATTTCAATCGGAGTCCCTGGTATAAATCCCACTCTTGCCAATTCGTATGGCACACTCGACTCAAGTGCTATAATTTTTCTTTCCATGGCTACCCCAGCAATCTAAAGTTTCTACCGATGCTGCGGGTACTGAAACCCCATTTTTCATTGAATTCAAGTTTAGCAAGATAGGGTCGGTTTACTAAAATGCGGTCGCTCTTTTTCAGACCCCAGCATCGGATCTTTGTCATCGCATTGGTATCATCAATAACTTCCATAATCCAATAAGATTTACCATGTTTGGTTTGCTTTTCGACAACTTTGCGAGGGATAAACCAAACGGCCTGACAAAGCTCTGGATCGTAATTTGCAATAGCTGGAATATATAACTCGCTCAAGCGATCATATATTTCTTGATTCATAACTCTCTTGAATGGGAAGACCCCCGTCAACTCAATAATGTGTGAGATTTTCTCTTCGTTGGAGAATTCCCCCTCGGGGGCATAGAGTTCAATATTTTCTTCTAGATTCTTAAGTTTGCGCGGTCTATCGATAGCTACCGCAGACCAGAAATGTTTTTCACCTGTGAACCTTTTGTCAACCAAACTTTTCAAGGCGCCACACCTACACAATACATCTAGGGATTTTTTATTTAATTTAGAGTAAACGATGTTATCATTGAATAGAAAGTCCTCTACTTTGGCGAACGGTCTATTAACAACAATCTGATCGATAGCCACCTCTCCGAGTCCCTTGATCGAAGAAAGGGGCTGAATCAGCGTAGAGCCATCTTCCGAGATTTCCCAAACTTTACCCGATGAGTTGATATCCAGTCCTCGAATTTCAAAGCCAAAAGACTTAGCAATCCCAATTGCTTTTTCTTTTTTGGCTTCTGGTTCTTTATCGAGAAATGCCGCCATCCATTCGGCTGGATAGTAGTTTAGCAACCACGCGCACTGATAGGAGAGGAAACAATACGACACTGCGTGACTCTTATTAAATCCATAACCTGAGAAATATTCGAATGTTTCCCAGAGTCTTGTCCCCTCTCGTTTGGTTAGTCCCTTCTCGGTACAACCAGTGATAAATTTGGTAAAGAGTTTTTTCTTAACCTTGGCTTCTTTGCCTGTTCCTTTCTTGGTCAAAACTTTGCGTAGTAAGTTCCCCTCGTCCAATGAAATATCTTTGCCCAACTGGTGTGCCAAAAGTGCTATCTGTTCTTGGAAAATTAAAAAACCGTGGGTTTTCTCAGTTACTTCGCGAACCGTATCGTGAACATACTTGATAAGATGCGGGTGCTGTTTGGCCTCAATATAATTATTGTGAACATTAGCGCCCAATGGTCCTGGGCGATAGATAGAAGTGATGGCGGCTAAATCAATTAAGCTTGTTGGTTTTGCTTGGACACAGAAGTTTTGTGCTCCACCTTCAGTGAACTGAAAAATTCCTCCCCACTTACCTTTGTGGAAAACATTTTTATAAACTTGTTGATCATCCAGATCAATCTTATCGGGGTGAAGATAATTATTATAATAAGCTTGGACATCTTCGAAAGAAGGATCCTCGTTCCCATAGTGGCGCTTAAGAATATGGCGGATAGACCCCTCGATCATACGCAAGGTTGAAAGGCCCAGAATATCAAACTTAATGAAGCCCATAGGTTCCAAATGTCGGACATTTTGTCCTTCGCTCCATGGAGTTTGGCGAACGCCTCCCGAGTTAATTAAGGGCATCCGACTATTTAAGTTTTCTCCGACCACAACTCCACCAGCATGTCGCGAACATGATCTAACCTGACCATATAATGCATCTACATGAGTTTTAACATGAGGATATTTGGCCAAAAAGGTCTGCAATGTCTGGCTGAACTCCATCACCTCTTCAAAGGTCGGTGTATAAACTCCAGTTTTAATCCCATGCCTAATTTTAGCCGGATTGACTGCTTCATAAATCATCTTTCCTGTCACTTCATTAGATTCAGTAAAGGGAATGCCATAAAATTTAGAAATGTCTTTAATCAAACTTCTTAGCTGCAGTGTGTTCCAGTTCGAAATAGGTACAACTTTGTCGTCACCCCACTCCTCGATAAGAATATCTTTTAATACCATAGGATCGGATACATCATAATCAATGTCGGGATAATCTGTGGCATCTGCGCGGAGAAACCGAGCAAACTGTAGATTCCACTTAATGGGGTCCACCTGCGTGATATTCAAAGCATAAGCCACCAACGAACCCGCAGCAGAACCTCGTCCCGGTCCAGCGATCATTACCTCGTTGGCCTTTAAACTAATCTGATTCATTGTCAGGAAATATTTAGAAAAACCTCTATCCGAGATTACTCCCAATTCCATCCTCAATCTGTCAGTATATTCTTGACTGGTATGTAAGTTTTTGTTTCTCAGACCCTCAAGGCAAAACCTTTCCAAAGCCGTGTCGGCAGTTTCGCCGGCTGGAATAACAAAGTCTGGCAATTGGACTTCGTTGTTTGGCAAGAAGGATTCGATCCGGTCGTGTGCAATGAAGTGGGTAGTCGTCATAGAGTTATAAACAAGATCGTCGTCATAATCTACTCCGCAGGATTTAGAATACTTCTTATACGCGGCCCACATTTGGTCGCCATTCCGAGGATAAAGTTCATAGCCAATTTCCTCTACTCCTTCGGGAAGCTCTCCGCTCATATAGTCTGGTTTAGATTTACCAAGCCAGCCAAGTCTTTTGTAAAGTTCCCGGTCTTTCCAAGCAGTTGGATTCGGATAGTGAGAATCGGACGTTGAAATTAAATCAATTCCAAATTCCTCATGCATCTTAATAATGTATTTGTTAAGTTCATGTTGCTCGGGAATATTGTTCCATTGGAGTTCTCCATACCAGCGGTCTCCGAAGATATCCAGCATTTGTCTTGTTGTCTCACGCATAGCCTCTAGAACGGCTTCAGGGCCATTGTCCCGGTTCTCCCAGTAGTTTCCGGCGTATACCCCTCCTAGACATGCGGACGCCGCTATGACCCCTTGAGAGTACTTTTTCAAGAGTTTGTAGTCTACGCGAGGGAATCTATAATAATTTCCAGGCTCAAAGGATTCGGAGATAAGAGAAAAGAGATTGTTTAGCCCCTCTTGATTCTGCGCCAAAAGAACAAGATGGCGCCTTCGATTGAGGATGTTTCGCACAGCCTTTTTAGAAGCTTCCTCGTCTTCAACGGTTGTTGCCGTCACATCTTTGCTCAATGACTTTTTGCGTTTCTTGTCTTCTTTAGCCGCTTCATAATCAGCTTTCCAGTCTTCCATTGAAGGTAGGAAATAGGCTTCAATGCCAAAGATGGGTTTAAAATCTCTCCCCTCTTCTTTCATTTTCTTTGCGTGCAGAACTTGATGAGGTAATCCATTCATATTCCCATGATCTGTCAATGCCAGGGCATCCATTCCATTTTCATATGCAAAATCCATATGTTCCTGTGGGTAGCCAATGGCATCAAAGATGCTTCCTGCTACACTGTGTGCATGTAATCCAATAAAAGGGATTTTACTCATTATCATTTACTCCTGTTTAATTTATAAGGTTCCGGTTATAGCGCAGACAAAGACTGTAATAAGTCCGATCATTGGGATACCAATGAATATCAACGCAAAGGGCATAAGTAGCATAAGTGGGTTAGGTGGGTTATTATGGCTCATCATCAACTCCTGTTTCATTCCACTCGTGATACGATAGGAATATTGGGTGTGGTCGTTTGACCTGTTTACTTTCGGGTGATCCTAGATAAGTACAATACTTATCCCATGCGTCTATGTTGTAATACCATGGGAGAGTAATTACTTTCTTATTATCTATTATAACACAATTGAATACTTTGTCAAGAGAAAAAAACCGCGCTGACCAGCGCTCTTCTTTTGGTAGTTTCTCTCTGGGAAATAAACCGTCCTCTAAAACTTTTGAGTTATACATTCCAGTCCCCTCCCGAATAACGTGGCGCGCATTGACAAAATCATCTTTGTCAAAGGTGAAGCCCAAGTATTCTCCGTCTTGGATGGTCTTCCCCTCGTGTTCTAAAAGAAAACCTTGGTCGCTCGAAATAATCTTCCGATGCTCTCGCAAGATGCTCGGGTCGTAAACTCCCCACGGGAAGGCCACATAGTTTCTTTTGGGGATGACCCACTTACTTAATTTAGAACTAATCTGAAAAGCAGTCATGGCTCCATGGAGGATGCTCCAAGCGAGACAATCTCGCTTTCCAACGTCCTTTGCTTTGATGGGGACGTAATAGATCGGAATAGGCTTCCGAGATTCCGAAGGGAAAACATCTAGGCGGCGGCCGATCCACACGGGGTCTTGGACGTACTCGCCCAGCCTATGTCGGATAAGTGGCTTTGTATCGTCGTTACAGACGATCCAGATCGTTTCGCATCCAGCCCACGCACATTCATATACGGCTCGCTCAATGGCGAGATAGTTGGGGGCGATGGGCATCATAGCATCGCCCCAGTCAAAGTTAAAGTCCAGGGGCTCTCCCGCTACCGGGACAATACCAGCTAAATGATAACTACTCATAAGCGTCGTGCCAATCTTGAACTATAACTTTCCAGCTCTTCAGGAAAGTTTTTAATTATTTCTTCGGCAGTGTCGTAACGGAACTCAAATCTTTCATCCGGCTCGTAATAGTTTTTAATGTCTCTCACTATTTCCCTCTGGGCTGATTCAATCTTGGGAGAGTAATACCGGTAGAGCTTCGGGTTATAAGTATCTCGCCCATTCCTCGCGCCTCGGATGCCTGCATCTTTCATCATCTGGATTATTTTAAATCTTGCCATTGTGGGAGAATAATCGAAATTGTTTAATTGGTCGGGCTCCAAATAAGAAACGGCCACGAGGTCTTTACGGATCCTCTTTCCTTTGGCGCCGTCGAGCCTGTCTGAAGGATAAAAATATACCCGATTAATAAAATGATCATCAGTGTCTATCGCATCGAGAGGGTGCTCCATCCCGCTCCGAACATTGAACCAATCAATAACTTTGGCCGGCAGCTCGATGCGGCTTTTTATAAAAGGGAGTCCGCTTACTTTTTCATCATCAAATATTATAAGTTTTTCAAACTCAAAGCGCCCCAGGCGAGATACGTGGGTGACCGCTTTTAGTATATTTTTGTTTATGGTGATACTCGCGGTTTTGTCTGCCATCGGCAACAGGCCTGATAAACCGAGCACCCGGATCAATCTTTCCCAAAGTTCTAGCTTCGAAGAGGTTGTCACTCCCAGAGAACGGAAATCATAATCTTCAGCGAAATCGTCAAAGCGGAAAGGAGGGTCAGCGCAGGCAAAGATACAAGGACAATCATTAAGATACGCATAAAGGAGAGCATTTAATCCTCCCCCTATGACGATTTGGTCGTACTCGAAGACCTGTTGATGGATTTTTTCCATGCTTCAACCGTGATGGGGAAAAGTTCTTCGCAGATTTCCAATACCGCATTGGCGACTTTCTGCATCTCCCACTGTGCTCCAGCGTGTTTGCGTAATTCGACAAACTTCAAGAGATTATTTAAGTTGGCTGTTCCATAATACTGGGTATACATATTTTGCGGCAGGACTCCTCGGGCCTGTTCTCGACAGACACCGGCCCCTAAAAGATTGTTATACAACAAAATAGATTCCTTGTGATGAGCCTGCACAGCATTCACTAAATTCATACGGTGGTCAATAGATCCAATATATTTGTGAGGAATAAAAGTCTCTTCAGTCGAGGCTTGCCGATTGGATTGGCTTTGCTCGCGATATTCCTTGGGAGAATAAAATTTAATATCTACGTCTGTATAGCGTCGAGAAATTTCATTGTAACTCCAAGTACGATGACGGTGATGCTGACTCCTAATAAATAGAGGAACAACAAATCGGAAGGTGACAAGAGAATGCTCAAGTGTTGAAGTGTGTCGGTGTCCAACCAAATAATTGATAAGTCTTTTATCCCCGTCATCTACTTCTTCCTTTTGTACACCAAAAGAGACACGCGCACTATTAACCACAGTGATATCACTGCCCATATGGTCCACATATTCTACCCTCCCTACATCGTCGTCGTATAAATAGATAGTTCTATTTTCCACGCTTTCCTCTCTTATCTCGTTTTTCGTTAATGGCGCGCCGTCGTCGCTTGGTTGGTGAATCTAAAAGAATATCATCCTCTTTTAAAATTTCCTCAATTAATTCTTTAATGGTTGAGATAAGTTTCTCATTTTTTGTACTCATACTGTTCCCTCCTTCACGATACCAACAATGTGATTTTCTAATACTAAATAGACTTTGCCTTCACCAAAATCTATTTCTTCGATCATATGGCTTAAAACAACTGCTTTGTCTCCTTGGGCCAAAGGGGGCTTGGTCCCACACGAAACTGCCCTGATCCGAACTAATTCGTGTCTGGCTTGCGGACGTTCATAACCTTCCGGAAGCTCAATCAGCGTTTCGTTTTCGAGCGGCTCGTTATCTCGATCAATTAAAATATATCTATTACACGGTTGAAACTTCATGTTCCTTTCTCCTATTTATTTCCCTGCAAAGACGCGTAAAGCGACTCTACATATTCAGTTGGCAATTCACAAGACCCTCCGGCGCATGCCAAGTCTTGAGTAAATTCTACATTATTATTTTCTTCGGACATTGTAGTCCAGTCTATATCTTGATATTCTTTAGTAAGTTTTTCCCACAGTTTTAAATTATAAATATCTTTCAAACAGTAAGTCATCTTACGGACGTCCCCCTCAAAATGACTCTCAGCGAATTTAATCGCAGCATTGGCCCAAGATCTCTTGAGGAGGTTGACTTCCAAAAGACATTCCCCAGTTCCCAAAACTGCATCCGATGCAGACCACAGATTTCCCTCAAAGGCTATCAGCGCCTGTTCAATAATACCACTAGCAAAAAAAGAGCCCGGACCATATTCCCTCAAGATATCGTTGGGATAAGGGACCGCACAAAATGGAGCCTGCACATAATCCTTATCTCCCGAGTATGGTAACAGGCTAACGCCAGCGAAGTCTTTACGATTCTTATAAATGAAGTCGGCTACATCATCCCATTCATGCTCTTTAACGTGGATAGTGTTGGAAACATTATGACGCATCCCACTACGAACACAAAGATTAATGTTGGTTCCGTAACGAACCCAATTCTGTTGCGTCAACTTAACACTTTCTAGTAACTTCAGTGCATCAATTTGATTTTTAGTTTTGGCGCCGACTGGGACTTCACATAGAAAAGTAATAACTTCAGTCACGCCGTTGGGGTCCCAAGCGCTGCGTTCTACTGCTCGTCTATTATATTTTTTAAAATGTTGCACTGGGTTTTCTTGCTTATTAGCTTGTACCCGGCGAAAATATCGTTTGGCGTGGTGAGGATGAATTCCGCTGGCTGTTCCCAAGACGCATGACGTAGATCCCGCAGGCTTGACGCAAGTCGTGCGCGCTGCTTGGTTTACCCCAATAATGTCGGCAACGCGTTTATTCATCTCTTTAACAATTTTGGAACCATTGCGCTGAATGGTCGCGTCAAATAAAATCTCCGGGCTGTCCATCATCCCGGTGATCGAAACCCCCAACAATGCCTCGCGCTTGGTGATATTTTCCGTTACAGAACCAACATAAGGGAAACTGGTATAGGCCGCTTGAAGGGTACCAATAATGGCGGCTACTCGGCATGCTCTATAAAAATTCTCTTCAGTGTCAGCCTTTTTGCCGTTGATCTCTGTCAAATTACAAAACTGCCAGCCTGCATTCCCATGCTTATCGACCGGGTAAAGACTAATTTCAGCGCACGGATTAAAGCCACACTCAGTATCCTCTGCCCAAATAAATCCTGGCTCTCCATATTCACGCACCCACCCCATCAGTTGATTAAAATCTTGTTTAGAAGTCTCATCCCGAACCAACAACGCGCTATTATTAGAGCGGCCACGTTGGGGGTTTTCTAGTTGCCAGCGTCCGGTTTTTGCAGTAGCCATTTCTTCGTCACCGGGCGAAAAAAGCGCGATGGTAGCTGAACGGCGTACTCCTCCGGAAATAACTGCGTCAGCGGCATGCATGATTATATCATATACTTGGATTGGCCGAAGTTTCGCTTGTGCTGTCCCCTCCAGAGCGTCATCGAGAATTTGACGAATTAATTCCAGTGATCGTCGCAACCCATCTGGACCAGGCGCCTTGGATCCCGAACTGAGGGGGGAACCCGCTGGACGGACTAAGGAGTAATCAAAATTAACGCGCCGTCCACGATATTTTAGGGAACCGGGCGCGCCGTGAGTTCTTGCAAAATAGCTTTTTACTAAAACGCCGATGGCATCAGCCCAGCCCTCAATTGTATCCGGTACCACGAAGGTTTTTTCTCCCCTATGTAACTGTCTAATGGGGGGTAGCTGTGCAACATGATGCTCTTGGACACTAAAACCAACTCCGGAACCACACAATAAAAGATACATTAGCTCTTGAAAAGCTCTGGGGCGGTTGATGTGTCCAAAGGCGCAGTTATAAAGTCGTGCATTATGTTGGAAGATGGGCTCTCCACCAAATTGGAGGACGCGTTGGGATCCTAAAACTTCCTTGCGGCGCACAGCAATTTCGGCTTCGTCAATATATTTGTGTACTTCAGGAATATCTTTAAATTTCTCCCTATGCATATCGAAAACACGTTTAACCTGCTCGGCCCATGTTTCTCGCCTCTTCTCTTCGGGCAAATATTTAGCATATTTGGCTATTCTTGTATATTCTTGTAAAGTACTAATTGACATCTTCTTTTTTCCCCTTCCTCTTCTTCTTAAAGTTTGCGTATTTTTCTTTTAATTTAACTTCTTGCCTCTTTTTAGCGCTCTCTTTAACTTCCCCAATTGTTTCCCCTGTAGAGGGCAATACTTTAATTTTGACATTTCTAGTATCCATAATAATAGGGAATATAATACCATCAGGACCATTTCTGTTCTTTGCAACAAAAATTCGCCCAGTATTTGTTAACTTATCCTCCACTGTTCTGGATATTGTGAAGATAAAATCTGATACGAAACATTTATTGAAAGCCTCCGAAATTGATTCCATTGTAATGACTTCCGCATTTAATCCAGAACGATTAGTTTGAGATGCTGTCCAAACACAACATTTTTGTGTCTGCGCTAATGCTCGAAGCTGTTCATAAATAGTCTCTAGCTCATGCCTTTTCTCTCTTAATGTTGATTCGGGGCGTAATAAATCTCCGTAGTCCACGATAATCATATCCGGCTTCAGTTGTCGATTTTTTAATTTTTCTACATGGTTTTTTATAGTTCTAACACTGGCTGTTTTCGTAGGGTACTCTTTAATAATTAATGTGCCGCCCAAAGCTTCTACTGTTTCGTAGATTTCTTCTTTGAAGGTACTCAAGTCATTGAGGGGGATACCAGTGATGCAACTATCGAATCTAGAGCCAACCACCGTATCAGCCAGTTCTAATGTGTAATAAACAACAGTTTTCCCAGCCAAAAGTGCTTGGGTACCAAGATGCACGAGGGCCATACTTTTTCCCGCTCCTGTTGGGGCAATTACAACTCCCAACTCTCCTTTCCCCAGGCCCTGCATACAGATTTCATCTATATATTGCCAACCGGTCGAGAGAGGATCCCGTACCTTGAGAATGAAGCGTTGTTCGAAATCTTTTAAATAATCATGACCGAAATCGGAATCTGCTCCCAGTTTTAGAGCCTCATTGATAACTCCTGCTATTTCATCAAACGAAGAATTTTGAAGAAGTTTTACTGACTTTAGCATGGCTTCTTTTAGCTTTTGTTTGCGACAAAAATCTAGCGTTGTCGTGGTAACATAATCTCGATTCTCTATATCTGCTTTATGAATGCGAGCAAAAAAATCTCTTATTTGTTTTTGAACCGCCTCATTATGCTCTTGCAATTCAGTACGCAGAATAGATTTCATCACCTTCTCAGAGGGGTGAACTGAAAATTTCTCTCGGTATTTGAGAATCAATTCCACAAATACCTGAAGATACCTTAATTCTAAAAAATTAATATCAAGTACTTCTGAAATTTGATCCGCGAATGGTCGATCGAGTAAAATCAGGTGACATAAACTCTCTTGGAAGTCCTTCCCATAACGACTAAAATCTTCTCTTTGGGACACTAGCTCTCCAATAATGTTATAATAACATTATTTATCATCAACGTCAAGCTGAAATTATGATTCTTTTAAATGTGCTGAATAAATCTGAGGTATTCCAATCTCCAAATCCATCCTCTATCATGCGTTTGATAGATCCCATTTTATTAAATTGGGGTTCAAAATTTTTAATCGTTTCATTAATATAAGTTTTCCCCACAATCGAAATAGAGGGGGAATACAATTGCATAATCTTATAGTTGTCTTTTATAATCTGTTGGGAATCAATGATATTTTTAAAAACCTTAAGGCCGCTATTATCATTTTCGCAACTTTCCATTAATTGCGCGATCGTTACATCCTTCTCTTCTTTAAAGAAGGGAAATCTTTTGGAAATAGTTTTTAATCCCACCCCCGAGACGCCATCTAAATTATCTGATTTATCACCCACTACGGCTCGGGCCATAGCGAAGTTGACAGGATGAATACCAAATTCTTTTATGATGGTATTCATATTAAGAAATTTCTTTTGGATGGGGCGCCACAGAACGGTTTCATCATCGCAAAGCTGAAAAAAGTCTTTATCGCTAGAAACAATTAGTTTTTGCCAGCCCTTATAGAGGGGTGACTGTGAAACGTGTGCGATGATATCATCAGCCTCGACGCCATCTATCATTAGCTGAATGATGGGCATCTCATTTAAAAGCTCTATCAGACGCATCTGTTGCCAAACCTTGTTTGCCATTTCTTGGTCTTCCGTAAGATTGCGAACATTACGATTTAAACGAATTGGCTTTCGCCCCTCTTTATAATTTTTATTTGTTATTCTGCGTCGTTGGGATCCCCCTACACCATCCCAAGCAATAATAATGGCGTCCGGTTTCATCTCCCGACAAAGCTTTTGCAATATTTTGATAAAACCCTTATAGCCACCAATGGGATTCCCCGTTGGAGACAAACTTGGGTCTACAATATAAGCACGAAAATACGCATTGAGCGCATCTATAATCATTAAGCGTTTCATTCTAACTCCATAAGACACTAAAGCCTTTTTACATTATTAATATAACATAAAAAGGACTCAAATGCAACCGTTAAGATGTAAATTTACTGTGGGCCAGATCTATTCTTCATTATCATAAAAATCTTCCGCTTTGCCTTCGCGTTTATCGAACTTCATAATAACTTCTTCGTCCATAATCTGAAAAATTCTCTGACGAAATTTTTCTTCCTGCATCTTTTCTAGCCACTTCGATGCTTGGAACTTTTCAGACGAACCATCTTCAAAATTCAGTGTGTACCAGGCGCCGGATTGCTCAATATTTTTAGAACCTTTTACGGCATCAAATAAAGATTCATCATCTTGGATGGCTACCTCGTCGCTGCCCCATAAAATTCTAAAATTACAGCGTCGACCTTGAGTCCCAAACCGTGATTTTTCCAACTTAACTTTAACCTCGGAACCAATTCGGAAGCCGTTCTCATCCAAGACGAAACTTGCTTTAGCTTTACGTCCCGTAAGCCAAATCCGCAACGAATAAGTATAATTCATTGCTTTGCCGCCGGGAGTGACATATGGGGTTGTCATAGCTTCGGCAGCAAATCTAGTAATGTTGGTCTTAAGTTGGTTCAAAACCAAGAAAGTACACTTATGTTGAGCAATAGATAAAGTTAGTTTGGCCATACCTTTAGCTAAAATTCTAGCCTTGACTGCCATAGACGATTGGGGGTTAAAATCCCCCTCAACATCAGAAATCGCTGGCGTCTGTGCGAGCGAATCCCAGATAAAAAGAATCTGACCTGGGACACTGCCGAGCAAAGTCTCAATTGTTTCGAGAACAAACTCTACAGAAGTAGGCTGGATATATAGAATTTTATTCACATCGCAGCCTGCGCGCTCTAAAAAGGCCGGGTCGAGGGCTGATTCAGAATCAAAATATACTACATCAATCCCCATTTTTTGCGCATTGGCCGCAACTTGAGCAGCCATATAAGACTTACCAGTAGATTCGAGTCCAGCGATTTCCGTTACTTTGCCTACGGGGATCCCGGCTAGGTGTCCTCGGCAAATAATAGAATCAAGCCAGCGTGAGCCAGTGGGAATCCATTGAGTTACTTGCGTTGGATTATCTTCTTGTAAATTATGAGCAACTGTCATGCCAGCTTTCTTATTAACAAGCTTGCGCATGTCGGCTATTGACAATTTTCCAGCGGCCGGTTTCTTACGCATTCTCGTTCGATTCGGTATCAGTAGCGGAATCTTCGATTTCCACCAATTCAATATCAAATTGAAGATCCTGACCAGCAAGGGGGTGATTTAAATCTACCGTAACACTGGTTTCGTTGAGTTGGCTGATTCGACCCATAAGGGACTTGCCTTCAGGAGTAGCCAACGGTACCGGTAATCCTTCCGTCAGGGCAATATGCTCTGGGAAAGCTGTGCGCTGAATTTCCGTATGAGCATCTTCGACAATATCTCCGTATGCTTCATCTTTGGTAAGGGTAATCGTCTTCTTTTCTCCCACCGACATGCCAACAATGGCATTGTCAAATCCTCGAATCATCTGACCTGCACCAACTTGGAAACCAATAGGCTCTCCGCGTCCATATGAATTGTCAAACTCGGTTCCATCTTGGAGGCTACCGCGATAATGAACCTTTACCTGCGTGCCTTTTTGTGCTTTTAACATTAATTTATTTCCTTTGTGTTGTTAAAATAATGAGACATCTGTAACCCATGCCTCCCTGCGGATTAAAATTAGTTTCCTAGCAAATCTTGGAAAGCTGCATCTACACTAGTAGTGGTCGGTACACGGGGTGCCGAACGTTCGACTGTTTCCTCGTCATTTCCAAGAGTGTTCATGAACTCGTTAAAAATGTTTTCCACTTCCTCTTGAGGTTTGCGGGTGAAAAGATTTTCCATATCTGGAACAGTCTTGAGAAGTCGAGCGCACTCTTCTTCTCCGCCAACCGCATCATCACAAAGTGGCGATGTTCGGCGCCGTGGAGTCAGAGTGGTCTTCGGGAACTGTGCTCCTGGTGGCTTTCCATACCCCAGCGTCAGGTCGGTTCCGTCCTCACAGTCAGTGATATCACCATACTCAGGATTGAGAACCAAATTCAAGAGAGCGGTATATGCTTCCTTGCCATAGCCCCAAACTCGAACACCTTCGGCTTCTTCGCCTCGAACGAGAACTGGTGAGAAGAAACGTTGCCGGGGAGACATATCCTTCGCCAATTTCAATGTATCGGTATCTTGCGAATCGTTGTATTCCTTCCAGAGTTGATCCTTGAAGTCGCAGATAGGACACTCGTCTCCAAAGTTCTTCTTGGGACAAAGAATACCAGAACGGTTTTCTCCACCAAGGTTATAATGGAAAAAATAATCCTTGAAGGGATCTCCATCGGCAGTCGGGACAATGCGAATTACCTGCTGTCCGTCTTGGGGCTTCCAAAAGCCTCCTGCCTTATTTTTGTTTTTGACTGCATCCAGTCGTGCTTTGATTTTATCAATGTTTAGTGCCATTTTTCAATTCTCCTTGTTTTGTTTTAAATTGTGCTATGAGCTAAAGTAAAGACGACAAATCTCTCGTCTTTCTGTATAATAATATAACATATTTTTGAATGCTTGTCAAGCATTATTTTGATTTTTATTCAAATTCATTGATATTCGTGATATCAAATTCTTTGACTTCGCCAACTACTGTTTTTTGATTGAAGATGCGAAAAGCTTGTTTATCCAAATCCCATACGAGTCGGTGACCTTCAACAAGTTGGCGTGGTTTACCGGTCCCCTTAAGTTGAGATGAAAGAAAATCTTCTGATAACTCTGAAATTTCTACAAATCTCATGGTTCTAAGATTTCCGTCTTTTTTCATATATGTTCCTAAATTAGCTTTCAAGACTTCTCCTTTTCTTATCTATAATATAGCATGTTTTTGAGAGGGTGTCAAGGTTTTTCCTATAGGTTGACACTTTCTTTACAGTCATGGTTGCACATAAGAGGCGTGCGCGATGCAATAAGAAATATCTTTCTTATACTTGGTCTCGAATACTGCATACGAAATATTCGTAGTTTTTGATAATTTTGTTTTCATCTGATTAACAATCGATCGGAATAATGTCCCATCGTTTTGCAACTTCTCTTTATTTACACCATAAATATAACACACATCACGGGGATTGTCAAGGGGAAAAAACATTTTTTCTTCATCATTTTCAGAATCAAAAATTCCAAACGTAGAGATTTTACACACATCACGGGGAAGTTCCATCTTCCCCACCACAGGTGACGCCTTCTGAAAAACGTGGATCATATGGAGCGTGGATGCAAGAGCTTCGTTTAATTTATCAAAATAAGACATAATTGGAACTTCCCCAATTATCTTTTCCAACTCGGGGTTAGAAACTAGGTATATTCTTTTAAAAACAGCAGAACGAGCATACTGCTGTAATACCCCCCGGACCAATCTTTCTCTTAGAACCTGCACCCCCGTCAGTAACTCGATTTCGGGCTGCACATAGAGAATTGTTACCTCCTTGTGGTTTAATTCTTCTAAAATTCGAAGAGAGGCTGTAGATATTGCACCTCCTCCCGCTAAGATAAAAAGAGTCTCGCCCTTTAAGCCTCCGAGAAAGTTTTCCAAAGAAGGAAGCTTTGTTTCATATTCTTCAGTTGTTTCATAAAATGGAAAATTATAACATCGTTCTCCCTCTAATCCTACATCTATTTTATAACACTTATATTGAGAATATTTCTCGAAACACTGAGTTATTTTACAACCGGCCTTTCCTAATCCTATTATATTCATAATCCTCTCACAATTTTAATCTCTTTAAATTTCCAAAATCCCGTCCAGCACGAATATTAACCACGAACTCGCCCAGCGCCGTATTCCCAAAAAGCTTAATTATATCCGGAAGAAGACGGCGCTCATCAAACGACAAATCCAGAATGATAGAGTCGTGAACCGGGAAGGCCACAAATGATTTTCGGTCTTCTAAATAATTATTCACCTTTATCATTTGCCTTAAAACATTTTCGGCACAAGTGCTCTGAATGATATAATTTAATGCTGTTCTTTCTTCGGAGGGGATGGTCTTGTTCCAAAAGGTTCTCACTTGGCCCTGAGTGAAGTACTTTTGTACCACAGAGCCCCGATCATAGGCACGAGAGGATAAGTAATCTTTACTGTCCGGATTATACAGCCATGCAAATATTCTCTTTTTGGCTTCCTCTCGGGTGACAAGTCCTCGGTAAACATTTTTAATATTCCATTCGTGAATATCTTCTTGAGGCTGCATTTTCCCCTGTAAAGCTATTAACGTTCTTAACTCGGCTGCATTAAAATCTAGTTCTATAAAAAAATCGTTGGTGGGTTCTACTACACATCTATATTTTCGATCCATCGTCAAAATTGGAAAGCTTCCTGGTTCTGTTGTTAACCTCCCAGTTTTGGTACCGTGGGGGTTAAACTTACAAGAAATTAATGTTTTATTTAAATTTTGAGCAAACCTACGAGCCCTCGGTTGATGCAGGTAGGGAAACAAATTTTTAGAATTTATATTTAATTTCCGGTACCGCATTTCTCCAAGCGTTTTTGCTAAAGCAATTTGATAGTCATAATCAAGAGGTTTTGAATGAGTATAGAAAACATGCTGACAGATCTGATTCTTCATATAACAATATTCTAGCAAAAATTTGGGAGGCACTAAATCAAAAAAACAGTTCTCTTCGAGAGAAATATCAGCGATCTCGAAAGACCGCATAAATGCTTTTAACTTGGAGCAAATTTTTTGCCACCGGGGTGCGAGATGATCTGGACACACCTCCTCCAAGCTTAGGCCACCACAATATATCTTGGCACACTGGATGTCTTCTTTTTTGAAAAAATCGGAATACGCCCATGTGTGAGTTAGGTCGGGGGGGATTTCATCATAAAACAATTCACCGTCAACATAAACTCCGACACATTCTGATTTGTCATCAAGGGTTTGGAAAAACACTCTCTCTCCTAATATCTTTTGTAGGTTGCCAACGATACCACTCGTGCATAAAATTCCTCAAAATTTTTAAACGGCCACCTGTCTTTATCCAAAGTGGCATAATATCTTTTGTATATATCATAGTTAAGAGATCCATTAAGAAATCTTAGATCATCAAACTTACTATTAATATAACGCAATCCCTGCACGTTGTCAAGTGTCTTTACAATATTTTTAGAATTATTAAAAATATGATCCAATCGGGCTTCCGAGAACTTGGTGCCTTTCTCAATATTCTTTAGGCGGATATAAAACTGAAGCCAGTGTAAATGTGAAAAATATTCTTTCACTTGATCCTGCCGTACTGGTTCTCTATACACTGTATAACGGTGGATACGGCCCTTCCGAGTTACTTGTTTCTGAATTCGTGGTCGTGCTGTCATCATACCATTGTACGTACTTACAGCGAGTCGCTGCAAATCCTCGATATCTTGGAGAAATATGGGGCTAGCATAGGAGCGGAAATATGTAATGGGCCCTACTGAGCCGCCTGTTCGGGCGCCCATAAATTTTTGCATAGCGGGGGAAGCTAAATTGGCAACAAGGCGCCATGGCGCATTCATATCAATATAGAATCCATATTTAATGGCTACATTCTTATAAAACTCAAAAGCTGGACTCTGTATAAAATCTTTTATTTTCTCTGTGTCCGAGGCAGCGTCATAATCGCCTATCTCAAATGCTAAACCGCTCGTCAAAAGAGAGGAAAAACCTGCCAGGATATGAGAGGAGCGCGTGAAAGAGGTGCCAACAGCGCTCTCTTTTATTAATTGTAAAAAAACGGGTAAAAAATCTTTAAAAGATATGATGTCCGGATTATTAGAAAGTCCCCCAATGAGGTGGGCGCGAAAGGCGCGCTGGAAACCGGCATACCCCCGTCCAGGATCCATATATCCACGCACAGCTTTGAAGTTTGTGAGCGCTGGAGTTGGTACAGGAAAGCGGCCCTTCGCCTCGCAATATTCAATTTCTTTCTTCATCTCTAGATAAGCATCTGCCACAAAATCGACAACTGCCACACCTTCCTCTATCAGCACCAAAGAGCTGGGAGAGCACATCATAGGAGTCATATCAGGAGAGACCCGGCCATAAAGAATATCTTCCTGATTCCAGAAATCTCGCACGGGTGCTGGTAAAACAAACTCTTTAAGGTTTTTAGTATTATAAAAAGCATATGCTCGGTACATTTCCCTCTTTAGAAATAAATCAAAGGTAGTCGAGTTATTCGATGCATCGAAAACGGAAGGTAAAAATGGATCAGCCATTATGGACTCCCCACTGGTGGCGTTACCCCGGCTTCGCCATCAAGCTCATTAACGCTTTCTTCGGGGCAAGCCTCCACATCTGCATTCGCGCCCGAAGACAGACGCGATGTACCGTCTCCACTATTATCAAAAAGACACTCTAACTCAGTTTCAAATACATTATCATTAGAGATTTCATTTTTTACATTCGTAATTAAATGATAACCTCCCAACCCCAACTGGTTGGCGTGAGAATTTTGAGTACTCGGGTGACCCAGGTCGAGACCCAGAGGCTGCATACTTATAAATACATATTGTCCCGGATGAAACATGGTATTCCCCACCATCTTAACATTGGCCCTATAGACGGTAGCCAACTCCGATAGCGGATTATAGGCGTCTTGTTCAAACCTAGCCTCTCTCAAAAAGGGTTGATCCGTCTTAGAAAATTTAATAGATTTTACCAACCCCTCTTCGGCGCCCATATAGAGGTGATAAATCCCTCTCTTAAAATCATCCGCATAATTGCCACCCCACCCTTTCTCGGGATTAGAAGTTTCGGCATAAATATAAATATAATGATACATATCTGTAGTTCTTTTCCACACATCTACCTCGTAAAGTGGTTCTTCTATTGTAATTTGGGACAAATTCATTTTATTGGCATTTACGCTGTCAAGCAGCTTGAAACTGCTCAAGTTCGCGGCGTTGCCGCCTTTGGCTAGCCAGGTCTGGGTTGCCCAGCTCAATCCGCTAGCCTCAATAGGGCTTTTGCCTTCTTTTGTGGGCATCGATACCATACCAGTTTTAAAATTAACCCGTTGACGCATGGATCCCTGGAAACATTCGGCATTAAAAATATCCACCAAAGATTCTTGGAGGATGCTTCGGATAAAAGGCATTAACCCAAAAGATATTCGATTTTGATCTGTTATATTTCTCTGAAACCACTTGCGGAGTGCTCGAACCGAGATGGGAATGTCGCCCATATTTACGGTAAAATAGCCTGGACCGTGTGGGTTTTTTAAGGTGAGGGGGCCCAGCAAAATTTTCAGCTTGCCGGCCGTGCAGGGGGCATACGAGGTTGATGAATTCCCCACATTGACACCCGTATAATCCAACGCATGTTTGGCGGCTTCTTCAAATAAGTCGGAAGCATAAACAAACTGAATAGTCCATTTATCGCCGGCGAGATCATTATTGATACCCCTTTGCACACCCCCCCCGTGTTTCAAATCTAACGCTTCATCTATGGATTGTATATCACTCCGTCCAGGTGTTTTAATTTTCCCATCGGCCGTCAGAAGAACCCGTTGCGCCTGACCCGCTTGGGCGTCATCCCCCTCGGGGTTGAAGGGATTCAAATTCCAATTATCGATGGCGTCCTTTTCGAGACGTTCTCGGGTATGTTCTTCGACTTCGGTGGTCTGCGCTGTGTCGCTGCCCATTTGCAAATTTATATAATGCCTGTAATTACTATCATCGCTCATGGCGGCCCCCCGCTCGGTGGCAAACTGGTGCCACACGTAGGGTTCGTCGCCGGCGGCAGCGGGGGTGGCCATCAAACCCAAAGACTGGCCGACGGCGGCGCGACGAAAGTCTGAAAAAGCATCCATACCCACCGGCTGGTTAGAGTCCCTCATCACGTTGCAATTACTATTATCTATTTTAACTTTTGTTGAAGTCCATTCAGCCTTCCAAATCTGATCCCGAGTGACTGTCGCTGAATATATTTGGGTACGGCCCTCCGTATCATATTTTCCTTCAGCCAATTCTCCCAACAAAGAATCCGCTAGCCATGCGCGGGCCCAACGGTCAATGTTCGATGCTCTTTTCTCCTGGATTTTAATCTCGTCGGAGTCACAATAAACTTTGGCTTCTGCCAATTCCTGGTTTATTTTATCCTTTTGCTCGCGAATAAAGGGAGTAGCCAAAACATTGGCTTTCGCATCAGATAAGAGCCCCTCAATTCGCGAACGATAATGCAAAGTTAAAGTAAAAACGCCGTCCTGTCCAATATCAAACTCATGATCAATCATGGTCATGAACAGGGGAGTTACATTATTTTTAACACCATCTTTCATATCAGAACTAAAAATCGATGACCGTGCGGGCGCCCAACCAACTACAAGTTTCATTTCGAAAGTGGTGGAATCTCCTCGATTGGCCCGGATATGAACGTTTCCTCCTTTGGACGCAACGGTCCCTGCTCCGGTGGTACTTGCACCGCAGGGCGGCTGAGTTTTGACTCTTTTTGCGCGTTCCGCTTCCTTCTTAGCCTCCAACTTATCTAAATCTTTTGGGGGGCGCCTTAAAAAATCTAAATAGCTCCAATCCCGCGATTTGGGCGCTGTATTTGTGCTATGGAGCGTCCCTTTACGTTCTCTTGTGAGTTCATTAAAATTCTGAAAAAATAAAGTTACAGAGGCTTTTATATCATTACGAATAGTGGCCGGGTTATCGCTGATATATTCCCAAGTGATATTCTTTACACCGACCTGTCCCCGCATCGCTACGTCCTCGGTCATCGCCACAAAATCAGTCTGTTGAGGGAAGGTCATTTCTAATTCCCCGGTGGGACATTCGGATTCGTCATAGTAAACTTTAAAAAACCTATAAACGGGCACTAAATGAGACAGTTGTGTATTGGTGATTTTCTGGGTGAACTCGGACCAGCCCTTTTGCATAAAAAGCTTATTAACAAATTCTGCTGGATGGCCATGTGCTGATTCTACTTTTTGATACTTTTTAATTCTTACATCTCGGGACAGCTTGAGGTGGGCCAGCGAGGCAATGTTAGAAGCCAAAATACATTTCTCGCTCATAACGAGATCCTTCATAGACATTTCCATATCAATATTACTGGTGTCTAAAGTACTACAAGGGTTACGATTTTCTCTTTTTCTAAGAGCTGCCATCTTCTCCTTTACAGCTTCCTTATCCGCGTCGGTTTTGGCGGCCGCAAGTTCTCTCTCCAACTCTTTCATTTCAACAGCTGGAGCAAATTCTTTTTGAGCGGCATCTTTATTAATGACAAAATAATTATAAGCTAAAATATCCTTTGCCGTCACCATGCCCATATTTAGCAGTTTATAGCGAAACTCCACTCGGGATACTATTTCTCGCAAGTCTGGTGGTTCACCATCAAAATTCTTGAGTCGTCCCTGGCTGAGAGCCCTAATATCAATTCCAGTCTCTTCACAGAATTCTTGAGTCGTCATCTTAAAATATCTACCCCCCATCGGTAAATCATCCTCAGTGACCACTTTCGTGGGATTGTTTTCATCAAAATTTCTGTTTTGAAGAGCCTCGAAATTCAGGCCATTGATGGTCTGTCCAACGCGTGCTACCATCTGAAAGGGTTCATTCTTCACGCTTTGATATTTGTCACCGGCGCCTAAGATATCTTGTCGGGTAGTGTGTGCACTGCGCTCCAACTGTCCATCCTTATGAGTATACGGAAAGTCGATCGCGTTGCTCAGGGACCAGACCGCGTTCACATTAGTACTCCATGCATCCGCAGTCGCGTTCGGATCGCGGTGGTGGGTAGCAAAGGGATTGTCCGCCATTCCAGCATCACTAAGATTTTCAAACCGCACCGCTGCGGCGCCGGCCCAATCCATAATGGCACGTTGTAGCTGCACCTTCGATGACAGTATGCCGCTAATGTTTTGCGAGATCTCTTTCTTGCTATGCCATGCACCATCGGGTATTCCTGCTAGCGGGTTGTTCGTGGCTTCATATGAAGGCTGATCATATTTTTCATAAAGATACATCGCCTGGTCTCTATAGCTTCCATCTATAGTCTTATGACCAAAAGCCGTTTTGTAAAATGCGTTTCCTTGAATCAAGTCAAAGTGGATTGGGCGAGAGCCGAGCGCGATTAAATCATAAATAGTGCAGCGCTTTGCGGGACTAAAACTCGTATTCTCCACCTGGGTGTGGATGATTAGTGCATTCTTTTGGGCGGTCGGATTCCAGGCCATCTTATTCAGAGCTTGACCGGTGCTTACGCTTAAACGCGCGTCCTTATCGCGTTCCTCTTTAGTTTTATCAGCCACTGACTGGATCCGTATATCGACTTGCCAACATTTCGGGAGGGAATGGAATTAGTATAATTTGGCCCAGGTTAACGTGGTTTTCAGTCGGCATTTGGTTGTACCAAGGAATAATCCACCAATATTCTGGGTTTCCATAATATTTATGAGCTAACTTATAAAAACGATCTCCAGTTTTCCATATATGCTGGACCGTTGTAATATGGGAGCGCTCCGCTGCAGTTAATGTTTTGATTTCGGGGGTCAAATATTGTCTAATTTGTTTAACCCCCCGTTTGGAGAGTATTTCATAATACAACTCAGAATTATTAAAGCGCTTTTGCCTGTTATTATATCTCCCAGATGACATTTAACTTCCCCCCATTATTTTGCGCACTTCTGCGGCTTCTTGTTGGACATTGGTCATTGCTTCTTCGGTGGCGGCGTTGGCTATCCGAGATTCTGCGAGGGCTTCATCTGCCTGTCTTAAGGCTTCTCTGGTTTGGGCATCGATTTCCATGGCGTCCTGAATCGATCTAAAGGGTGCGTTGGCGCCATCGTCGTCGGATCCCTCGAATTCACTCGTAAATTCACCTTTGGGAACAAACGGGAAAGCTTCTTCTTTTCCTCCGCGCCATTTCTTATTGGAAGTCCACCCCAGTTTTTCTTTGTGTAAGACATCTCCCTCTAAACTTAAAGTAAAACTTTTTGGCCACAATTGATTTTCCGGGTCAAAAAATCCCGCATCCAAATCAGGAGAAAAATTTAAAGCCGATACTACAAGAATTAACCCATGAGCATCCACTCCTTGCACCAAATTGGAAAATTTTACTTGAATAAGCGGCGGTGTTACTAACGCTGCCTGCCCCGCTGTCGATCCCAGGGATTCATATCTTCCGTACAACATTTTTACGAGCGCAGCAGTGTTCGATAAATTAACTTTGGCCTCCGCCAGACTGGCTGCCGGAACACTCCACCCCAAACTTATAGTTCGCATAGTATTTTTATAAGTGGCAATAATATCATTCCGCTGAATTAGATCTTCTTTATTCCAATTAACGGTATAGCTATCGGTGTATTCTGTGAGCATCCCTTTAAATTTAACCAGCTCCTGAGAAGATAATCCCTTAATCTCAATCCAATAACCCTTGTTGGCATATATATTAGTTGGGTCCGAAAAGGCAGTTTGACCAAAGGGAACATTATGATAATCAGGGCGCACGGATGATTGGAAAGGGCTATTTTTTTGAACGGGTGCATACTCCGCATCAAATTCTTGTTGTGCGGCTGTCATTGCGGCGGGGTTACCCTCTGTTTTGGGGCCCTGTTCCTTTGATAATTTTTTTAAAAGTCTTTTAGTTTTTCTTCCCATCTTATTTTCCCAAGTTTAATTATTTAGCTACTGTTCATGTTTGTCTTCTCTCTGACAACCCCTTCCGCGATTTCGCCAACCCAAATGCCCATTTCCGTGCTATCCATCATCAATTTAACTTCTAATGGTTGTTTCGGTCCCTTGCCGCCCTTGCCACCCAGAGCGGTGAGGGCGCCCGCCCCTATGCCGCCAGCTATCAGGCCCCCCATCAGGGCCGGTGCCATTGCGAGCGCGATAGGATTCATTGCCATCAATGCAAGTCCTTTGCCAGTTTTCAGCATTCCTTCGCCCACGGCCTGAATATTTTCAGCGACTTCCGAGGTAACGTCTCCAAGGACAGCAAAGAGTTCCGTCAGTGCTGTGATCTTACTGGTGTTCATCCTTTCCATCGAATCTGCGATCCATCCCAAACCCGTAGATACTCCCCACATGACGAGGACCGTGCCTCCAAGGACAAGAAGGGCGGCTGCGATGGCAAGAAGGCCAAATGCAAGTACTGGAGCCGCCCCAGCGGCCATATAAATAGCCACACCCATAGCCACGAAGACACTCCCGACCTTAATAAGCAGTTCTATAAAGGTGGATCCCACCTGAGCGTCGGCAATCCAATATATGAGACCAAGGATGGCCGTGACGAGGCCGGCCACAGCGAGGACTACGCCACCCGTCGATAGGTTAAACGCAGTTAAAGCACCGTTGGTGGACCAAATAGCAATTGCGAGGGCGCCCATTCCTACGGCCATGATTTTGGCGCCTTTGCTTCCGTTTAAAAACATAGGAATCAAAAAGGCAAAAATCGGGATAAGGGCCCCAGGGCCCTTCATCATCGCCCAGTTTAACTTCATAGTTTCCAGCTTCAACATGAGCACGGCGGCAGAAATCGCAAAAAGAGCATACGGTATCGCTGGACTTATACTTAAAAATTTCCCAGTAAGATCCAGAAATTTCCCAAAAACTTTAACAGCAGGGAGCATCGAGGCCGCGAATGATCGCATAATCTGCGTATATTCATCTTTTATAGAATTAAAATCTTTCTGTTGTTTGGACAGTTCAAGTAATTCTGCTTGGCTCTTCTGGGCGCCCACGGCCATATTATCAAAATCTCCAACCATTACTTGAGCAAGTTCACTAACATCGGACAAACCCATCGCCTCAGTTAGGGCCTTCCGTTGGTAATAACCCATATCATCAAAAGAAACGCCCGCCTGATTTACAGCATCCGACAGCATCTTCATTCTCTCGCTTGGATCTGTGGTCGTAACCATCTCCATCGAATTTAAAAATGGGCCGCCCAACATTGCATTTAATTTACCAACCGATTCTGCGGCGCCGTCGAAAGTATCAAATTTTTCAGTAATATTTAATAATTGTTCGACTTCCATTCCGGCTTTTTTTGCATTAATATATAATTTCTTAAAAACACCGGTGCTTGCTTTGCCAAATTTGGCCATCTGTTTTTTGCTGCTCTCAAAGTTCTGGGCCATTTCTTTGGCAGGTCGACCAAGTGACTGGGCCGTTAAAAACATTTCTGTTTGAAAGTTCGTAGCCGCTTCGGCTGAAAAACCCATTACTTTAGTCAAATGATTGACATTTCCAGCAGTGAGATCTGCACTGACACCGAATTTATTTAAAAGGGCGGTGGTCTGTTCCAACTCAGTACGTGCGGAACTGGACATCGTTTCCAAAGTATAAACCTGGGTAACTAAAGCAGTCATGGTTTCAGAGGCGCCTTCCATGGTGACTCCCATGGTATACATGTCGGCCTCAAGTTGGACTAGTTCATCTCCATATCGTTGAGCCTGCCCCGTATTCTGACTAAATTTAACTAAAGCCTCGTCCTGAGCCATGGCTAGGGCCATCGTACTCTGAATAACCTTCATCATACTTGAACCTGCGAGGTTTGCTACGGTCAGAGTATCAGCAAGGGCATTTTTGGCATTGGCAGGGTTATTTAAAAAGCCACCGAGGGCAGTTCCCTTCCAAGAGTCCCCGATGCCCGTGAGGGCGGTGATTCTCATCGCTATATTTCTTTGATTTGTCGACGATATTTCCGCCTCTGCGTCGAGTTTTGCACCTTCCCTCTTAGCATCATTTAGACGTTCTGTGGCAGCCGTTATCGCGTCCGTATTCGTTCCGACTTTAGCTAGCGCTACCGCTTCTTCAGCCAGGGCTATCAGTCGTTGGCTCTCAAGTTTGATGGTGTCAAGCCGCAACTTATTATAATCCTTCCCCATCTCGTTCATATTCTTGTGCGCCTCATGTTGCGCTTCCATGGTTGCGAATCGTCTACGCTCCGTCTCCGCGATACGTTCGAGAATATCTAGGCTTTGTTCAGCCTTAGTTTCTTCTGCCGCCTTGGGTTTTTTGGGATCGTCACCTGCCATATTACATTAAAATCCTTTTATTTAAAGGGCCAAATCAATCCTGTTTCGCCTTCGAAATTTTTAATGGCCATTTCCAGTTTAGATTTATTTTTAAAAGTTCTGGGGTCATCCAAACCATTTCTAGCTACCGACTCTAAATAGTTCTTTTCTCTTCCCAATGTTCGGGCAAAAGCGTTAACATCAGAGCGGGATCCCCGAATTCCTACCGGCACCTTTGGGCCGCCAAACATATCTTGCAGAATAATTTTTATCGTACTGCCAAACATAGCCAACCAACTTTCATCCAGCCGGCCTTTGTTCTTTTTCATTTCTTCTAAGTCAAACTCAATTGAAACAAGTTGTTCTTCGTTAAGGATTGCCATTTAAATAAATTCCTTCATTCTCTATTAAATAGTTGCATAGAGTAAATATATAAAAAATAAGACCAGACCTATAAAAAGATCTGATCTTATCGGGGCTTGGGAGGGCGGCGACCAGGGGCGCCACCTTTGGGTTTTGAAGCCTTGTTCATTGCTTCACTTTCTTCTTTAAGTTGCTTAACCAAGCGGTTTAAAAACCATCTGCGGATTTGTACGGGAAGATTGTAAGCCTCTATAAATGACCATCCCATATGATATTGCAACAAAAACATTTCTTCATAAACGCCTTGAAGATATTCATCGTTTAGGCCAAAAAAAGTCCGTCGTAAACGGAACCTCCAATGCTTCAGTTTCGAAGCCACACATCCCACATGTAAAGGATTGCTTCAAATCAATCGTGGGGCAAACTCGCTCGTAGGCGCCCCGAAGGTACCGCGCATCTCTGGCTGGCATATTCTCTACCAGACTTGATATACTTTTAGAATCCGTTTTTCCGTTAACCGAAACAATCATAATTCTGAAATGATCCGTGGCAGTTGATTCTGGAAGTTTCTTTTTCTTTTTATTTTCTGCTAACTTTAACAAATACTGTTCTTCTTTGCCTGTTAATAAACGAACTTCTACATTTACACCCATAGCGGGCAAAGGGATAATAAAAGTACCGTCCAGACTCTCGGAGATATCATAATCTTCATAATCATCTCCGTGATAAATTGTCTGAGCCTCTAAATCAAATTCCACCTCTTGGTGGCTTATGCACGAAGGACAAACAATCTGTGTTCTATACTCCGCACCGTAGCCACTAATCCTGGCTGCGACAAGAATAGCATTTTTGTCTCCTACATAAAGACTTGCTGGGGTAACCTTCTTATTTAAAATAATATTCTGTAAAAGGCGGTCAATCGCGATGCCTTGCTTTAGAAGACTCCTCGAAGATAGAATATCCTCGTCTTTGGCAGTCATATGACGAATCTCTATATGAGGTTGTCCGCAAAGAGGGTGACCCTCTGCATATAGTTTCCCCTCAGATGGAAGTTCTACAAATTCTGTGGGAGTGGAAAAATTAAGGGGCCCATCTCCTGCCATATCTACCCCGGTGGCGGCTGGTGAGTTATTCCCTTTTTTGTGGGCTCCTCCCATACGCTCGCTATTGTTTCTAGCCAAATAACACCTCTATGTTATAATTAATATTAAAAATCTTAAGTTCCTGGTTTAAAAAACGTATTACCATCAGATTTCAATCCGGTTTCGGAAGCCACAGCAGTTTCAAGAACTGCCCAATCATAACGAATAGTTAAACCAACTTCAGTCAGGTCATCGGCACTATAGTCCAAATCACCGAAAGTAGCTCCAATAATAAAGGGGTTCCAAAGGGTCCACGTTTCCAACGAATTTCCCTCAGAATCAATTTGAGTAATAACCACGGTCCCTAAAGCTGCAACTGCAGATTGTTTGGACATAGTGGTTACATCATTAACATCTATGGGCGGAGTATAACCAGATGCTCTAATAATTGCGGCTGTGTTGGCTGCAGCATCGGGTGAAACTGGGTCGACCAAAGTAACTGTGCATTCTGCCCATTCAGCACGGCCAGGATAATAAAACTTGTGATTCAGGAAATTGTGTTCACTTGTTGTAATCGTAATTTCAGGCTTTTTCACAGTTTTAGCGTACCAAGTGGCGCCATTAGGCATGTTACCCAGGGTTACCAAAAATCTATATTGTCTTTTCGGATCTTTATTTGTTGCGTCGGTCCAGAAGGCCATTTATTAATTTCTCCTATTAACTATTATTAAATAGTTCCAAATTATTTTTAATCTTCAAAAGAAGCCCCGGATCGAGTTATAACAAAATCAATTGCAATAAATTCGATAGCCCGAGCCGGTTTCAGAAAGATTTTGGCATATAAAATATTCCTATCAATCAAATCCGGAGTTGTCGTTGTTTCATCAAGAATTACTTTAAACTCTGTGAGGCCAAGTCTAGATTGGACACTCGACAAGAATGGATTAACTTGCCCCAAGAATCGTTCCCAAGTTACCTTGACATTTTGGTCAAACAAAATGGTAGCAGCAATTCGAGAAACTTCTTTCTTAATATAAACCATGAGTCGTCGCACATTGATGCGATCTAGGGCTGAACGAGTAGTCTGAAGAGTTTTCTGTCCGAAGACTACAATCCCCTCACTGGGGAAAGAGGCAATCGGATTAATGTTCGCCTCGTAAAGCTTATCGCGGTCTTTAGAGGTGAGTCGTTGAGTGACAGCCAAAACAGGCAAACCAGCAGATCCACCAGTGAGGCCGCCCCGATTAAATCCAGCGGGTGCGAACCAAAGTTCAGATTTAGCTTCGGAAGAAGCAAATGTACCGAGAGCGATAACGCTTGGGGGTACCCAGAGCAGATTACCTTTGATGGTATCTCGCACCTGGACCCATGGATAATAAGTACATCCATATGAGGAATTTAGCTGACGAGATTCGAGAGAATTAGTCGCTAAATCCACACTTTCAATTCGGGCATCAAAGGATTCGGTGTTTTCTGTAAAAGGTACATAAACGCCAGGGATATCTATAACCGCCAGAGCATCGCCGCGATCTTCGCAGACATCAACGATCTTGGTAGTCAAGGTCGGTTCTGTCAAACCTGGATAAGTTATAAGATTACACTCAACAAATTCAGGGTCGGCAATCGTATCAATTGCGCGCTTTACAGTGTAATATGCATATGAGTCTGTCTCACCCAAATCATCATCCAACAAAGTATTTCTAAAAGGTTCTAGTTCCGTGATATCAAGACCATCGAAGCCTCCGGCGAGTGGAGATGTAAATCTGTCATAGCCAGCATCAATAACCGCTTTATAAGATGCAGATGTTGTTAATGATCCACTAGCCGTGATTGAGTCACCCGCAACACGGGAACCTACCGACCACGAAGCATCAGTAATCAACGTTCCTGCTGAATTAGTGATGGCGGTTATATCATCCAACGTAAAGACCCATTGAGATTTCATAAGAGGTCCGCCGGTGTCGATACCCATGGGCGGTGGCCAGAGATAATCAGCAAATTCCCGAAGATATAAAAGGCTGCCATCTTCTGGCAAGTTGAGGGAGGTCTGCAGTCCGAAGTAAGCATCTGTCGGATTTGCGATGCCTCCCCTTGATGCGGAAAGTCGTGTTGCTACATCGGGGAACCGAAGACTCGCGGTGTATGCGGGGATCCCGACATAGCCGCTTCCGATTATGGTTGCTGATCCTGTTGAGATTCCGCCGTGAACGGCGCCCGTAACCGGGAAAATGCTAGTATTGCCTCCAGCGAC
>Ga0080013_1000908_pt1 | contig 40488 bp, 56 predicted proteins | sample ETNvirenome_6_85_FD_69236 | JGI IMG/M metagenome (GOLD analysis project Ga0080013, IMG submission 69236) | Marine viral communities from the Pacific Ocean - ETNP_6_85 (SPADES assembly) (version 2) | ecosystem: Environmental > Aquatic > Marine > Oceanic | place: Pacific Ocean | collected 2013-06-19 | reverse complement strand
CTGGGGTCACGACGCTTTCTTCTAAGGACTCCACCAAGACCTGTGCGGACAGGTACACGAGCGTTGCGGCCATCAAGATTGGCAGCAATGCGTGGAGCCTGATCGGAAACATTGGCTGATGTCAATGCTCCTATCCGTAGTCGCTGGTCAAGGCGGCGTCAAGGTTCCCGGCGCTCCGGGAACCCTGTCGCTGTCGGCAGGCAGCCCCGACACGACAGTCATCGACTTGTCGTGGTCGGCCCCGTCCGACACGGGTGGTGGGACGATCTCGGGCTATCGCATCAAGAAGGACGGGTCGGTCCTCGTTGCCGACACCAGTTCTACGGGAACGACTTATTCGGCTACTGGGCTTTCAAGTAACACCTCGTACAACTTCAACGTGGCAGCGATCAACGAGAAGGGCACTGGCGCTGACGGGAACACCCCAAGTCTGAGCACCGCCTCGGCTCCGATGGTCGCCACGGGCGGAGACTCAACCACCACTCAGGGCATCTACACCGTCCATACGTTCAACAACTCCGGGACCTTCACCGTCACCTCCAACCCCGAATCCAAGGTAGCCAACGTGCTACTCGTCGGGGGTGGCGGGTCGGACGGTGAGGAGCCGAGCGGAACGAACTATTCCAATGGCGGGGCGGGGGGTGGCGGAGTCCGAACCACCACGATCACCACGACCCAAACGGTCACTATCGGAGCCGGGGGTGCCAACGCCGGTAACGATGGGGGCACAACGACCTGTTCGATTTCCGTCGCCGGTGGCGGCGCATCGAACGTTGCTGGTTCCACCGCAGATGACGCACCATCAGACGGTGGCGGTTCACAGGGCGGATCACAAAAATACTGGTTCTCCATGTCAACACAGGCTGCCGGGAGCAGCGGCACCTACGGCTACGACGGAGGCGCACCCGGTGACCAATCAGCCTCAACTGAGACTTGTGGTGGGGGTGGAGGCGGTGCTGGTGCCGTCGGGTCTGATGCCACCAGCGGCACAGCCCCGGCGGGCGGCGATGGTGGTGATGGTGTGGCGAACGACTACCAGACTGGCAGCACCCAGTACTACGGCGGAGGAGGTGGTGGGGCTGCCGCCAAGACCGGCGGTAGTGGCATTTCAACTCGGGGAGAAGGCGGTAGTGGCGGTGGCGGTTATGGCGGCTTCACGTACGGGAATGGCTCATTCGGAAACGCCCTTGCGGGTGGGTCGAACACAGGCGGAGGCGGGGGTGGAAGGGGCTATGGGAACTCAAGTGGCAATCGACCGGGAGGTTCAGGTGTCGTGATTATTAGGTATGTGACCTGATGGCACACTTCGCAGAAATCGGCGCAGACAACATCGTCATCAACGTGGTGTGCGTACCCGACGACCAAGAGCATCGTGGACAGGAATACATGGCCGACGACCTTGGTCTGGGCGGTACATGGATTCAGACCTCGTACAACACCTACGCCAACGTCCACTACGAAACCAACGGTGAACCAGACGGCGGCACCCCGCTACACATGAACTACGCGGGCATCGGCTGCTCATGGGATGGCACAGGCTTCGCCGCACCGCAGCCCTACCCGTCGTGGTCGCTGGACGAGAACTACATCTGGCAGCCACCGACGCCGATGCCTGATGACGGCCTTTTCTACGAGTGGGACGAGGCGACGACCTCATGGATGGAGATCACTGAATGACCGAAACTGTGTTAGAAACCCCCGCCCCTGCCTGCACCATACAAATGGGTGGTACGGCGTGCCCTTTTTGCGCAGCGCCCATGCAACGCGCAGGCTCATGTCTGGTGTGCCCGATGTGCGGTGAAACGAGCGGTTGCTCCTGATGGAATGGATCGGCTTCGCAGGACTGGTATCCGCCGCTCTCATAAGCGGCGTCTTTGCGGTGGCCGCATCCAAGTATCGCCGTGAGAACACGGCGCAGCACGCGGCGAATCAGGTTCGCCTTGACGCTATCGGCACTGACATATCTGGAATCAGCAAAGATGTTCGCTCTGTACGCGAATGGCAGCATCGTCATTTGGAGTGGCACGCGGAACAGAGTACGGCGTAATGGCTGTTGTCTATAAGCCGACACACAAAATATTGGGACAGAATGCCCGTTCTATTGAATACGAATTACGTAAGATCGCAAAGAAATTAGCCGACCTAGAAGCACGGGTTGCGGCTTTGGAGCCGTAGGAGAAACATGGGTATTAGGAGATCAGCAGCAGAGTACGGGTCAGCAGTTGGTGATGAACAGGTGGCGGTATCCAATACCGCCATTGGTATTACTGCTGCAACTGGAGCCGTAGCAGCGATGATTACCAATGGTGCGGAACCCATCAGGGTTCGTTGGGGTACGCCTACAGCGAGTGTGGGGCATTATTTGAATCCTTACAGTGTGCTGGATTTGTACAAGGATGATTTGTCCGATGTGAAGTTTATTCGGGTGTCGTCTGACAGCACTATTGATGTCACTTACTTCGGTTAGGAGCGACTATGCCTTCAAGGGTTACTCAGAGAATAGATCAGGTTCCTACCGGAGATATTACTGCTGTCACGACTGCGGCGAACAGCGGTTTGGCTGGCGGAGGGACAGGTGGAGCGATTGGACTTACTGTAGATGCGAGCAATCTGACCGCTCTTGGCGCAACCGTTGCTACGGGCGATTATGTCGTGATCTACGATACGGATGGAAGTGCCACTAAGAAGGTTTTGGTGTCGAACATGCCGGGTCTTTGGGCCTAATGGCCTATTCTGATTATTCGGAACGCCGGGGGTCAATGGGGCGTCGCACTCAAGAGTACGGCTATGGCCTTGATGATATTCAGCGGGCATCTGAGCGGCTTGGCCGTGAACAGACAACAAATATGTTTCGTACTAATCAGCAGATAAAGAAGGCGGCGCGTGCGCTGCCGGGTGCTTTCAATAGGCGCGGTATGTTGGATTCGGGCCAGTTCCGCCGGGGTAGGGAGGTAGCCGCCGGTGAGGCTGAAATGGGCCGTTACGGGGTTCAGGCTTCGGCAGAAGCGGCGCGACGCCAACTGGATAAGCAGCGCAATTTGTTGGAAGAGAATCTTTATGGCGGTCTGGTTGACGACCAGATCGCTAATGCTATGCGCAGATTTGCGGTTGTTCAGACGTTGCAAGGCGTGGTGCCATAATGGGTAGTATCCCAATTTCTGGAAACCTCAAGGGAAGGGGAACACCACCAAGTCAGCGTCCTCGTGGAGAAATTGAATCTCCTTCGTCAGCAGAAACTGTGAGGATGGATGATGCTATCGCAAAAATTGCTGCGAAGGCTACCGATCCCAGTCGCCACGGCCGTTATTATTCGGCACCTTCAGGGAACTTCTTTGATATGGGTGGATCATTCCCCAACGCACCTAATCCCAACTTTGACATAGGTGGATCATTTCCGGGTCCCGGCACCACGACACAACCTGCCCCTTCTTTGACCAATCAGAATACAGCCGCCGCTGCGGCTGCGGCACAACAGGCCGCTGCAAACGTTGCTGCGAGAGTAGCCCAGAACCGTGCTACGCCTGCTGTAAGTCCCGGTTTGGGTGCTGGTCTTGGTCTGGGTGCTGTTGCAAATAGCGACCTGTATGCCTTGTTAAACGCTGGGCCTCAGCCCACGGAAACTGAGTTGATGCTGGCTGCCATGCAACAAAACATCGCGGAAGATGCTGCGGGTTTCGGGAACGCTTACGTTCCAAATGCCGATGAGGTTCAAGCGATACTAGACAAATACACACCATCTACTGTTCCTCCACCGGTTGTTCCTCCACCGGCTGTTCCTCCGCCTGCTGTTCCTCCGCCTGCTGGCCCTCCACCCGCTGGTCCTCCACCGGCTGGTCCTCCGCCTGCTGGCCCTCCACCCGCTGGCCCTCCACCGGCTGGCCCTCCACCGGCTGGCCCTCCACCCGCTGGCCCTCCGCCTGCTGGTCCACCTCCTCTTGTTGACCCGTATGCGTCCGCTCTAAACCTAGAGGATTACCGTCGTCCTGCGGATTTGGAACAAGACATCCGTGATTTGATGGCGGAACGCACCACACAAGATTTCAGTCAGCAAATCAGAAACATGATTGCTGAACGTCAAAGCAATTTGACTGCTTCCGAAGCGCGTCGCATGGGTCAAATTAGTGACATTGAAAGACAATTGGGTACTGACATTGGTGCTCTTGAAACTGATCGGTTGGCTCAACAGCAGGCTTTGATCGACGCCGTTACGGGTCGTACAAGTGGTTTGACAACTGGTATTCAGGATCGTTTGACCACGGCACGAGAGGCATTGGGTCCGCAGGTTACCGATGAATTTGAGCAGGTTGCTCAGTTGGTTGGTGGTTTGGGTGGTTCGCAGGCCGCGTCGTCGCAGGATGCGATGTCGCGTCTTGCTCAGGTGGCGAATATGGCTGCTGCCGAACGTGGCGCAGCGCCGGGCCAGTTGGCGGCAGAATCCAAGTTGGCTTTGGGCGATGAGGCTTTCCGCATGTTCCAAGGATTGGATCAGGAGCAGACTCAGCGTTTGATGGACGAGTCGATGCGTCAGGAAGATTTCAATACGCGTCGTGACGAGGACATGGTAAATGCGTTGCTTGGTGATGTTGGTCGCCGCGAGGACTTCTTGACTCGTGAAACAGAGCGCCAGCAGCAGATGGATTATGGCCGTGGCGAACGCATTGAGGGTCAGCAGTTCCAGACTGGCGAGCGTATCGGTGCGCAGGATTGGCGTACTGATGAGCGATTGGCAAGCCAACTTTATGGCACTGGTGAACGTGAAGCGGGCCAGACCTATCAGACTGGTGAGCGTGCATTGGATCGTACCGCTCAACAGGATGCTGCCACAATGGCGTATGCTCGTTCACAGGCCGCTGCTAAGACGGCGTTTGAACGGTCGTCGGGAGAGCGTGCATTGGATCGTGCCGCCCAGACATATGCTGCCAATACAGCGGCATTCAATCAAAGGGCTGCGGCAACGAAGGCATTCGACCGTTCTCAGCAGCAGATCCGTGAAGCGCAGACGTATGAAGAGAAGGTGCGACTCGCGCAACAGACGGCGGAAACAAATGCCGCAACAGCGATTTCGCAGGGTTCTGCTTCGGCTGCTGCTCATTTCATGGGCATCAAAGATGCCGATGGTAACCCGACGGCAGAAGGTGCAGCGTTATGGGATGCGATGCCAGAGTCAGCAAAGACTCAAATGTACAAGGACAAGGTGGCTGCTGAGGACACACAGGGTGCCCGTTGGCAGCCGGGTACTTACGCAAATATGATTGGCAAATACGGAGAGGAAAACAGCGACCATATTCTTCATGCTGAACATATGGTTGGAATGTCTGACGACGATCAAAAAGCGTATTTGGGTTCGCTTTCTGAAATGGACAGAATGGGTAAGCAGGCAATGGATGCAAATGATATTCAGAAGATCAATTTGTTCCTTGCTGAGATGCAGGCTGCGCTTGCGACGGAACAGGCTTCTAATCTGGCGCAGGCAACATTGATTGCTGCCGAATACGCTAAAGAAAGCGGCTGGTCCGACGAGTTCACGGCCAGACTGGCGGGAGCAGAGGCTGCTGCGCTGGCAGCAAAAGCGGGGGCATACAGTCAAGATTCGTTCTTGTCGAAGCCGCGTACTTCTGCTGGTGCGGCGTCGTCAACTCCGGGGTTTGGGCCGAACGTCGATTACTCAAAAGTCGGGCCGGGGGGCTACTAACTTGTGGTTACTTTCAATCCCGAAGCCCACCGACGCGTCGCATACGACGCAATCGCTGGTGTAGGAAATACGGCTGATCTTCCCAAGCCGGAAATCAAACGACCGCAAGTTGCTTCTGCACCGGTAGCACCAGTTCGGCCCACGAGTATTCCTAGTCCGCAGGAGCGACTAGCGAACATTCTAAATGTAGATGCAGCCTCTCTGGGTCGCACCGCACCGGGAACAGTGGGGCGTCCCGTTTCCCAGATAACGCAGGACTGGGCACAACAAAAATACATCAAGGACAATACCCCGTGGTATTTGGAGGCCATTACCACCGGGCCTGTAGGCGGCTTTCTGAACGCTATTCAGAAGCCTTTGGCGTTCACTACGTCTGCTTTGAAGGAAACCATTGATGTCTTTACTGGCGAAGAAGCCAGTTGGGGTGACTTCAAAAAGCAGTACAACGACAACTATACGTTTGGTCGCCTGTTACACGACTATGATGTTCTACAAGATCGTGATAGCGGATGGCAGAAGTTTGGTGCTGCCGCGTTGGGATTTATAGGGGATGTTGCTCTTGATCCATTGTCCTATTTGGGATTGGTGGGTAAGGGTATTGCTTTCGGTTCGGTACTTGCTAAGGGGGGTGCCAAGGCGGCGACTCGTGAATTGGTTCGCAAGACTGTATTGACTCAGTTGCGCACCAAGGGCGATGACATTATGAGCGCCTTCGGGAAGGGAATGAGGCGCGGAGAATGGGAGGCGTTGTCTGACGATTTGGCGCAAAAGGTTGTAAACGGCGGCAAGACGAGCCTCAAAGATCTTGGGAAAGACGGCTGGGAGTGGAGCAGGGGGGTTTCAGGGCTACCCAAGCAAACCATTCGGTTCACCAACGATGAAGTGTTGAACTTTGAAAGGCTTATGGACATCGGCGGTAGGGTTGACAACTTTGGCGCAACTGCTGTGTCGGGTGATGATCTTCGCTTTGCGGCGGGAATGTTTGCTGATAGTGGTTTGGACCGGCACCTCAGGCATGGTGCAGATGAGTTTGTTGACGAATTGGGCAGGGGTTTGCGTGAACAGGTTGACGAATTTGGTTTGGCTGAAACCGTCGATCAGACCATCAGCGAATTTTATAAGCGTGGCGGTCGCAGCGTTGTAGATATGGACGCATACAAGGCGAGGATGCGGAGCGGTGCCCCGGTAGGACAGCGAGGACCGCTAACCGGGCGTCGCAATGTCGGGTGGTTCTCCGCTGAGGATGCGGCCAACATGAAGTTGGGCTTTGGTATAAAGGTGCCGGGTACTGGACCTATCGGGCGCAAACTCAGGATTGCTCCAATGATCGAAAAGGTAATCCGTAAGACGGGTGCTTCGGGGGCGCAGATTCCTATTGGGTTGCGGTTGATGACTTCCGAAACGCCGATCATCGGCAAGTTGGTGACGGGCATTCCGCAGGGAGTGCGCAACGGTATTTTGCGTCAGGCCGCTCAGGCGGCTGGCGTCAAGAAAATCCCTGATGCTTTGAGGCGCGGGGGTTTGTGGCGGTTGGCTGGGAAGAAACTTCCTAAGGGGTGGGAGTTGAGTGGTCGCATGGGCGATCTGAAAACCGCTATCAAAACTTCAAGTGATGGCGTGTTCATCCAACAGGGAAAGCGTGTGATTCACGCGATGGCGCGTGGTCGCAATAAGGCACGATTTGCGAAGGTTGAAATGTCGCGGATGGCCGGTTCGTTTATGGACGAGGTAAACGTCGCTCGTGCCGGTAATGCTGATGTCACAAATGAACTTGTTTATAGCGCTATGGGAGGCAATGAGGCTTCGCAAATTAGTTTGGAGGCGATGGCTCCGGGTTTGTGGGAGCAGGGCATGGACACGATGGAGAGTATGCGTGTCATTGCCAATAATGCTGGTGCCCGTTTGGGGGGTCACATCGGGAAAGCCGACAACTATGTGCCACGACAACTTACACCTGAGGCCCATGCAGCGCTGAAGGAAAAAATGAGGGAGACTGGCAAGTTCAGCGAGCGGTTGCACGGTCGGCGCATGGGAGAGCCGGGTGGCCCTGAACTCACCCGTAACTACATCAGTAAGCAACAGTTTGATAATGAGGTTGCTGCGCTGGCAACAAAAGATGGCATTAGTACGGAAGCCGCAGAAGAGATAATCCGTCGCGGACCTCCGGGTGGAGAAGGTCGAACCTACGAGTTCTTCGGAACCGAACTACTTGATCCCGGTTCCAAAATGGGGATTGTTGATCCCACTACTGGTAAGGAAATGATCGCTGGATCAGTGGAAGATCAGATCGCTGAAGCGATTGAGGCTGCTGGTGGCAACTATCAGTTGTTCACCAACGACATTGAGATGGCCCTGAAGGGCTATATAGATCAGGTATCTCACCGTGTAGGCGAGGTTTACACTGAAAGCCTTTTGTTCAACGAGGGCATTCTTGTAGATCGTATGGCTGAATACGTGCGGATGCCTACGGCAGCCGCAATTGAGACTGGTGCAAAACTCAGGGCTGCTCAGGAAGCATATGTGGGCGCACAGGGAACGCTGCTGCGGCATCTAAACGCGGTAGACGATGACGTTCTCAACGCTGCTGATGAGGCTCTGCATGTTCGTCAACGGGAGAAGTTGGAAGAAATTGTTCGGCAGAAGGAAGGCGAGATAAAGGTTTTGGACAAGCGGCAGGGTCGCTTGATAGAAGAGAACACACACCGCAACCTTGACTACGACGCGAATCGTAAGCAGTTTGAGGAATTGACAACGCAGATGGAGGTACTTGACCAGCAGATCAGTGGTACTTCAGTGGGACCGAAATTGGTGGCGTTGGAGAGGGAGCGGCTTGTGTTGATGAATGCGGCTGCTGAGTTGGCAGTCGATGCTCCTACTTTGAGATTCGCATATGAGACTTTGACTTCTAGCACTGTTCAACTCATGCATCTTGAGCGTGCTGTTGGCAGGATTTTCGGTACGGGCGATGCGTTTGATGCGTTCTATTCTGATGATTTGCTACGTGGGTTGCGTACTGACGATTTGAACGCAAACCTTTTGGCGGAAGAGCAGGCCGGGAATCTTCCCGATTCGATAACCGGTTTTGACGGTCCTGATGGGGCGCGTGCTTACGTGTATCAGACGCCTGAGGGTAAGACGATAGAGATGGAACGATTGTTCATGGATATGGACGGGGTTCTACAACAGTCAGACGCAAATGGTGTCGGTGTTTGGCTTGGGGTTGAACGTGACCTTGACATCATGCGTTCGGCGGATAACGAGGTTGCCAAAATAGGTTTTGCGTTGAAGCGTATCCGCACAGAAGTAGATGAAATGCAGCAGGTAATCAACCAGTATGCAGAACTTGCACCAGATGTTCTGGCCCCTAATGGCGGCGCTCCTTTACCCACCCCGGATCAGGTAACGGCAGCACAGGCAGAGATTCTGAGAGTCTCAGATGAATTGTCCAAGGAATTTGGTCCGACAACATCTTTGCAGCAAGTAGCCGCAGATAGCCCTGAACTACGTACAGCATTAGCCACCTATTATGCGGGGGCCAGTCGGCCGGTATCTGCGTTTATTGATAATGGAAATGATTTGGAAGGAATCATTTCTCAAATTTCTGACACATTGTACGGCAGTATCGACGGTGTGAAGCAGAATATCGTGGACATAACAGAAGCCGCTGAAGCCAGCGGCCAGAAAGTTCGGTTGCGAATTGTTGATGCTCATGGTCAGGAACGCCACATGGGTGTTGCTGATTATGTCCAGATGGAGCAGATATACAAACATACGGAGCAGTTTCAAGCAACGATGCAGTCTCCTGCTGATGCTGTGCGCCTCAGCATTGACGAGATTCTTGACGGCACGATGCATCCGTCAGGACAACTTGGGAGTAATCCCGGTGGACGTTATGAGATCAATGGTAAAGAATATTATGTGAAACAATACGGGGACGAAACAGCCGACGGCTTGGAGATGCCGCCGGGTACTGGTCGTGACCGCATCACCAGCGAAGTGCTGGCGAATGCGGTCTATCGTGAATTGGGTATTGCTGCCCCCGCCTCGTATGCGTCACGATCTCTCAAAGATGGATCTTTGTGGCATATCGCTCCGTGGATAGACGATATGACTGTTCTGGGTGGTCCCAGTGGATCTGGTTTAGATCCGCTTACAGCCGTTATCGTTACAGATCCCGCCACGGGCATACGGTCGTTGGCCGATGCCGGTTCGGTGCCTGCTGGTGCTGTGTCTCAGACTGTTGCTAATGCGCTGACGCGCGGTATGGCTGCTGACATGCTGTTGGCTAATTGGGATGTTGTGGGAATGGGGTTCGACAATATCGGCGTATCGGCTTCAGAGGGTTTGGTGCGCATAGATCAGGGTTCTAGTTTCTTTTATCGGGCTATGGGAAGCGCAAAGGCTGACACGGGCTGGTTGCCGGAGGCAATGTCCGACATGAGTCGTCAGGGCGGCATGTTGGACTCCTCAATAAACGAATGGTATGCACCACTTATTGAGGCAGGCGCAGAAAATGTTGACGAGATGATGAAGAATCAGGTTCGTGAACTTTTGGACATGCGTCTAAAGGCTGGGGGTATGGAGAACTTTGTTCGCCGGATGATGCCTACACCCGTGGACGCACAGGATGATTTGACAAAGTTCGTTGAGTTCTTTGAAGTTCGTTTAGAAGCAATGGCAAACGCATACGGGCAAGAATTCGCTGCTGCGGGTAGCGATGAGATGGTGAAAGCAGCGTTGGCTGCGCGTGGTTTCTCCGAAGAAGTTGTTGAGAAGGCTGTGAAACAGGGAACGGAGATACGTCTGTTTCATTTGACGGCTGAAGATCCTCCGTTGATTTTGTCAACAAGGTTTGGTGCTAGTAATGAAGTGGGTTGGGGGGATAAGACATTTCTGAACATGAGTCCCGGCAACATGTACTACGGCGGTTGGGGGCAAGATTACGGGTACAACATGTTGTTGGATCTGCCTACTGGTGCCAAAGGCATCAAAATTTACAATCTGGCTTCAAACGCCGATGAGGTTCGTGCCGCTGAAATGGTTTTAAAGATGTCTGAAATGTCAGATCCAGATGAGATTGAGAAATTATCCAAAGCGATTGGGGAGGAATTTATAGATGAAAGCACACGAATGACGCCTGTTGGGTCGATTCTGTTGGATCAGGTGTCTCGTGTCGCAGAGGCCGATCCCGACTTTCTTCGCCAGTTCTTGCGGATAGCGGAAACAAGTCACGTACCGGCCCTAATACCGGAGCAAGCGGCAACAATTCACATGATCAAGGCCGCTGACGACCTGCGCCATATTCCGGTGCCAACGGACGTAAATGCGTGGAATTTGAATGAAGCATCCCGGTCTGTATTGGCCGGGAAACTAGCGGCTTCGTCCTTTGAGGATCGTTTGAAGTTCGTGCTGTGGCTCAATGATCCTGAGACTCATGGTTTGAGCGCATACAAGGCGGGGATGTTGCGAGAAATGGATGATGTTTCGAAGTTGGCTGACGGGTATGTAGCGTTTCTTGCTGATGTGGACCCTGCCATCAACACTAATTGGGCATCAGGCGTAGCAGAAGAAACACGCCGAATCGGCAAATGGGGTCACAATTTCGATGGTGTTTTGCATGGTGAATGGCGGTACGGTCCGACTGGCGGTCTGGCGGCACAATCCACCTCAGCCGACCAACTCGGTACCTCACTTCAAGCAGGCGTGTTGAGTGACGATAAGCAGACATTGGCCGGTTGGTATCTGAATCAGTTCTTCCATAAGTATCAGAACTCTCTGTCTGCCGACGGTTATCACGCCACCATGTGGCTGAACAATGAGGGTGCTTACCTGTCCTCTGGGGCAAGTGCTAACACCATGCCCAATTTCTTGGCGACCAATCCGCTGGCCCTTCGGTCAGCCGATGTCGCCATGACACATAGAAACATTTCTCGTTTGGCAGGAGCGGAACACGGTGTACCGCTAAGACCTGAAGATGTGCGAGTCGCTGACAAGGATCTGCTGCCGCCAACTGATCCGCTTGAAATAGTCGGTATGACTGCGGATGATATACCCATTACAGCAATGGATGAATGGGAATCCAAGATGAAGGCGCTTGGTGACACTAAAACCACCGAAGATCTCAGCGATGAGTTGTTTTCTGCTTGGCCTCCGCTCAAAGAGCACCCATATTGGGCATCTATAGCGCAGGATTATGGTGCCCCGGCCGAAGTATTGGCGCGTGAACCGGGAGCATGGGGACTGACCGAAGGCGATTTTCACACATGGCTGGACGAGATGAACGCTGCTGATGTCGATGAGTTCGGTAACCCGTTCTTCGCTGAACCTTTCGTTGACCCGAATATTGCTAGTCTAGCAGGTGCTTCCCCACAGATAAAAGGCACAAAACAGGCTCTTGGCGGAGAAACCAAGTTCATAGAATCATTGCCATTCATGGAATGGTGGGAAGCGGACGTACTCGCTGGTCCCGGTGGGCTGGTAGATAACGGTGCCCCCGACCCAGATATTTTGCAGACACTTGTTGAACGTCGCGTTCAGGTCATGGCTGACATGACCACTTCTAAGCAGTTGTACGATGACAGTGCTACTGCCCTTGAGGAAGCCGTAGCGCTTCGCAACGCGACGGAAACGGCACGGAGCGAGGCTTCTCTGGAACTAAGCGCGTTAGACATCGAAGAGTGGATGGCTAACACCGCCATTACGCAGAAAACCGTTCAAATGAATCGCGCTATTGACGTATTGGAGCGTATGGGTGCGCCGGGTTCGGTTCCGTTGGAGAACATTCCTGACGAGTTGGTTGATCTTCGCCTTGCTGTAGGCGCTCTCGTTGAAAACGACCAAGCAATGTTGAAGTTTGCTATGGACGAGTTTGATGAAGGTGCTAAGGACTGGGTGGAGTTGGTGTCGCAGTTGCCTGAAGGAACACGCGACATCCACAAGATTGGTCAGCGGGAAGATATTTTGGAGCATGTGTTCCGATCTGGGATGAAACCATTCGGTCAGTTGCAGGGCAATGCGACTTTGGTTGAGTCGATGCTTGCCACTGAACGGTTTGTTGCTCGTGGGGGTGCGGCTGGGTTCTGGAAGAAGTACGACAAACTTCACAACTTGTTACGCGCATACATGATTGCCAAGCCGGGGTTTCACGGCAGAAACTTCATGTCGGCTGTGTTTATGAATCATTTGTCTGGCATGAACTGGTCTAGTTACCGTCGGTTTATGCGTGCTTATTGGAAGTATCAGGAGGAACAGGCCACGGCAATGGGTTTGACATCGCGGGCGAAGTCGATGCGTAAGGCTATGCGTGGCCGGTTGATTGATCCTGACAACGTGAATCCTGAGCATGTGCAATACATTCGCACGTTGGCTGAGAGTGGTGCGTTGGGTAGTGGAATGGGTCAGGTTGCTACGGAGTTCGTGGAGCAGGGGGGCAGGGGGGCTATAGCGAGCAACATTCACAAGTTCGTTCCGGGGAAAGGCCCATTGTCGAAGAAGGTGGCGAAAAGAATGGGAACGGTTGTTGATGCGATAAATCCTGCGAATACTCGTAACCTTCCGTTGCGGTTGTCGAAGCAATTTGGTATGGCTACTGAGACTTTTGTGCGTGGGTCGTTGGGGTTTGACACGCTACTCAAGGGTGGCAATGCGTCAGATGCGTTTGATGACATTATGAAGTTTCATTTCGATTATGACGATCTGTCGGACTTTGAACGGAACGTCGTGAAGCGGGTGGTTCCGTTCTATACGTGGACTCGTAAGAATCTGCCGTTGATGATGGAGCAGTTTGTTCGTAGGCCGGAGGTGTTCAATCGGTATATGAGTTTGAAGAAAGAGATTGAACTTCAGACGGATGGACCTCCGGGGATTGTTCCGAAGTGGATGATTCGTCAGGGTTCCATTCAGTTGCCGTTCAAGTACAAGGGTGAGGACATGTTCTTTACGCCTGACTTGCCATTCAAGGCCCCGATGGAACTGCTTGATCCGGCGTTGGCGATGGACCCCGATCTTGGGATCATGCAGCGTGTTGAGATTGCGTTGGGTTCGATTGGCACACAGATCACACCGCTTATCAAGGCACCGTATGAGTGGAAAGCGAAGCAGAATCTTTGGAAGGGGTATAACTTTGACGGTCGCTTTGAGGTTGTGCCGCGTGCGTATACGATAATTCCGGGTTTGATGCCGTTGCTTGAGAAGGTGGGTGCGGCTGGTAAGACAGCGGACGACGAGTGGGCGATGCAGGATTATACCTTGCACGCTATGGCGCAGTTGTTGCCGACGTTTACTGATTTGCGTAGATTGTTCCCTGATGAGACTCGTTATCAGGAGCGTTCGTTGAGTAACTGGGTTTCGTGGCTGACGGGTGTTGGATTGAGAACCAACACCAAGTATGAGCAGGAGATGGAAATAATTCGACGCATGTACGAGGGACGCGAAGAGGAGCAAAAGGAGCGTTCGTTGAGAAGCGCGACACTCCGCTAGGGACAAACTATCCTTAGAGTATGGACTATGTAACACGCGAGCAATGGGGCGCTATTGACTCTGGGAAGCCCCTGAAGGGCTTCTGGCGTAAAGTACAGGGAATCGTCGTTCATCACTCCACGGGGCCGTCACACGACCCGTGGAACCGTGTGAGAGGATACGACAGGTATCATGTCAACACAAAGGGATGGGATTCCATCGCCTACAATTGGTTGGTATCTGACGAAACGGGAGAAATCTTTGAGGGGCGTGGCTGGCATCGTGGTGCAGCCACACGAGGATGGAACTCTAAAACCATTTCAGTTGCGCTGATCGGAGACTCTGATCAGCGGTTCACAAATCGCGGCAAGGAAACTATGCTTGTCGTCGTCGGGGCCATCAGGGAAAAATACGGCGATCACCTTTGGGTCAAGTGCCATAAGGATTTTTCTTCAACCTCTTGCCCCGGCGGAACTCTAAGCGAATGGGTTGCAGAGGGAACCCCCGTTCAGGCGAACCCAACTACTAATGTTGCTATTGATTGGGACGCGATTCTACGCTTTATCATTGAGGGGGGACAAGAAGCCCTTCCTATAAGACGACGTTCCACGGGCAAGTGGGTAGCACTTGCTCAGGGGCGATTGAACGACCGAACAGGAGCCGGTCTGAAGGTGGATGGCATTTACGGAAGTAAGTCAATAGCCGCCTGTAAGCGGTTTCAATCAAATTACGCAATCAAGGTCAATGGGATCATTGACGATGATACGTGGAAGGTATTGTGGACAGTATGAAAGACATGTTGGAAAGAGCAGCGTGGACGTTTGCTCAGAGTTTTCTTGCAATTTTTGCCATAGACAATCTAAGCACTCTGCGGGTGGCAGCGATTGCCGGTGTAGCCGCAGCCCTGTCGGTTGTCAAAACTTACGCAATGGGTAAGATTGCGTAATGGATGAAGAAGCCACAAACGCAGCGTTCGACAAATGGACGGACGAGTACGGGTATATAGCAACTGAAATCTACGAAGAAATAAAAGAAACGTCACATTTGCTAGACATAACAGACTCAAATCATGCCAAATGGCATGAAGATAGTCTTGGTGTTTTAGTTGTATTACCCTACGAACATGCGATGGCTTTTGCTGTTGAAAACATGATGAGTGACTTTGAAAATAGTCCTCTTCACAACCATGTATTCTCCACTGTTACCGGACTAATAATGAACTCTGTGGAAGCCATAGAGGAAACAAAAGAGAACTAATCTCTGGATTTATTATCATTCAAATACTCTTGTACGAGTGGATGAATAGACAGTTCGTGTTTCAGTTTCTCTAATATTCGGTCGCGCTTTCGGGCGACCGTAGTCTTGGGTATTCCCAACACATATTCAACTTGGCGCAGACTCATGCGCTCAAAGAGTAAAGCGTTTAGAAGCCAGTGCTCCCACGGTTCAAGCGTTTCAAGGGCATCAAGTACAACTTCTTGTAGGTCAGCACGTTCCTGTTTAGAAATACGTGGTTCGCCGTGCGGAGCAGCCTGTTGGAGTGCCTGAAAAAGCGTGTCGGGCGCACTCCGTGTTTCTGCTTGGGATAATTCTCGTACCAGTTGGCTCTTGGTCCGACTTCTTGAGGAAGCCAGTCGCAAGGGATCAAACGGAAACTCCTTCTTCGCCATCTCCACCAGTATACATTATTGGAGGGTTCAGAAAATCCTCTGCGATTACGCGTGTGCCTTCTGGGTCGTAACCGGACGGTTCGCCTTTCTCCCACGCTTCGTCGTGGTCGATCCATCCAAGGATTTCCACAGCCCGAAACTCTGGCGCTACAGGTTTGACCACGAACAGGATCAAACCCTTTTCTAATTGCCTCCGGCGCACAGCAGCACTGGTACTGGTACGTACGCGCCTAACTTCGATGTTGGTTCCCACATCAGGCTTACCACGATGGTCCTTGTGTTGATCGGCTTTCCATACGTGACCCGACCAATACTGATTGGTGAGTTTAGCGACCGCTAGTTCTCCCACGCAAGCGGCTGCTTGCGCGGTGCGGTCGTCCTCCATGCGTTTCTTGTCGTAGTGGGGAGCGTCACGTTTGCCCCAATTCTCTATGTACCGACGAGCGCCTACATGCAATGCCCACTCGTATTCCCATGACTCTAATTCTACAAGGATCATTCTTTGGTCGCTTCCAGTTGAACCACTGACCGGTCGTTCGGGAACAGTCCCGCCCGTTGGCATCCGTCTAGGCAAAGTTTGATGTAGTTGTCCAGATCCCCTCGTAGGGGTGTGTTCCATTCTTTCAGAGAACGAACGGTAACGAAAGTACCCTCTTGGCAAAACATCACCTCCACCCGTACTGGCCCATCGAACGACGGAGGGTTTTCCCCCACCGCAGCGATGTAAGATTTCTCAGCCAGAACGGTTTCTTTAGGCGTGTACACGCGACCCTTGCGCGACATGCGCGGGCGACCCTTAGGAACAGGACGCTCCGGTACGACGAATGAGAACTCATCGGGTTGCCCGTTGCTGGGCGTCTTTGACGAGGCGTTCGATTTGTCTTTCACAGTCATGCCGTCCTGCAAATTTTGGACCGTCATCCCACCATTGTCCTAAGCGCGAATCCAGATCCTTGGTCCATGAAATAACATCAACATGAGTGTAGCCCGACTCAAACATTGAACGGGCGAACCTATTCAGGAACCCGTGTCTGCCCTTACCTGCACCGTGGCCCTTGTAATAGGGAACTGGTCCATTGTTGAACATCTCAGAGGATAGCCCTCGCAAACGAGAGCCATCCACACTCATAAGGGGTTCTTTGCTGTAGTCCCTTTTCGGAGGCAGGTCGGGCACTACCGGCACGGGATCTTTGTATAGCGAAGCAGCGCGTGTCAGGGCCGACGTAGGCGTTTTGTCTGCTTCAGCGAGAGTAACAAACTCTCCCACGTAGGGAATCGTTTCATCTCCGTCAAGTATTTCTTGTCTGTTCTTGAGTCGGTTCCCCCCGTACGGCAGTCGCATATAATTGCCGGGTGGCCCCGCCAAAGAATCCTGTTTGGGATAGACGGCATCGTATTTTGCACCCGCCAAATCCAACGCTGCTTTCAAGGCGCGTCGGATAACCGACGCCCGCACCCACTCTTCATTGAAGATCCACAGGTGGTAGCCCTTGCTACGTGATCGTTCAGGCCACGCCACAATGTCTATTGCTTGCAGGATTTTCTGAGTGTTACGAGCAATGACAAGTGAGTCATCGCCCTCGTCTATGTCAACGGACCCCCACTTGCACATCCATAGGTCAGGCTCCATTTCTACATAATGGCGATTATTGTCCGGCCCCTCTGTCCACGAGTCGGGACCACCGCGCGTAAAGAAGGGATCGTAGACCATTGGGTAAATCCCAATCATCTCTTCGCCTGAAAGGTGCTTCTCCCACATGGTGTCAACGTCTGCCCATCGGCAACCGCCTTCGTCGGTGCCATAGGCAAAGGGGAAACCTAGAAATAGATCACGGAATGAGATAAGTGTGTTGTCATTCATCATCTATCTGCAACTGTTCCCATGTGATGCCCGGCTCTAAGAGCCTTCCACTTGTGTGGATCATAAGGTTGACTTCCGCCTTTTCGCCATCACCTGATTTATTCTTCCACAATCCAACGCTGAGTTCATCTTCATAGTGCCTACGAGTATCTTCCTCAAGGTTAGTATCGTCCCATCTGCGCCATGTTTCAATGAGAAAATGGCTTTCGCTAGTGGACGCATATCGGCCTGCCTCTATGCCACCAGCACGCCCACGGTTCCCTGAACCGCGCCCGGACTGGTGAAGTATCACGCCTACGACACGCCAATCAGATACCAACTGCTTGAACGATTCGATTTTGGCTTGAACGCTGGCTGCATCACCAGCGCCTCCGCCCCGAATCAGTTCTAGGTAGTCGTAGACGATTACCTCTGGACGTTGACCGTCCCAGAGTTCGACTGCTGCTATGCGCATAGCCTTGTCAATATCGTCTACGGTCATACCCGTGGATTCAAAGTGGAGGTTGGTTTCATCGCGCATGATCTGCTCCACCCTTTCCCACGCTGCGGGTTCTTCTCGTATGAGTCTGCCGATCCAATCTTTCTGGTCAATCTCTAGGCGTATAGCCGTGTACCTGCCCCAAAACATTGTCTCTGTTTCATCCGGGCTAACCCAAAGTGTGCGATGTTTGCGGTTGCGAGCCACCATGTTCAACGCCAGCAGCGTCTTACCTGTGTGGGATCGACCGATGATGGTTACAAGTTGACCACCACGCGCGCCACCTAAGGTGGCGTCATCAAACGTCCGTATTCCCAACGACCATTCGTTCCCCGAACGAAGGTCGTGGCGCATACGACGCACCTGTTCCTTCTTAGGAGTGAACAGTCTTTGCAGGTCAGCGGGAGAGATTCCCTCTATTTCCGATGGAGGATGCGAGGGGGGTGCCGGGGCGGAATGCGAATCCGATTCCGCCCCGGCCACAAGCGCTATGGCTTCCTCCAACGACAGTTCCTCAGGCATTAGCCTTTGCCAGCCAGCCCTGAGGATCTATGGGATCGGGGCGTTCGCCCCAGTTGAACGGGCTGTTCTTCACCAGACCAGCGAAGTACCCGCTCTTATTGGCAAGAGGATGGTTGCCATCACCTTCACCCAAGAATGGCGCACCGTCAGAACTGACGTTTACGCTCTTCTTGATTTTGAAATCACCCAGTCCACACTTGCCTGTCTTGGTCTGGGGGATTTCCTTACCCTGTAGCACCTGCGCCCAATAGTCCATCGGGAACACGCGTGTACCAGTCTGAAAGAGTTTGCGTATGGCTTGGTTATCCAAGAACATGCTGTCCTTGGATGCGTAAGCGATACCTGCGCTCTTTTCTGCGAGCCAAATCTTATGGACGAGAGCGTATTGTTCGTCGTCTATATATTTGGACACGGGCTTATCCGAAGCGACTTCAGTCGTTCCGGGGAATGCTTCTACGACAACATCCACTACGTCTTGACTGGGAGCCACCGCTACCTCAAACAACCCATTTGGCGTCCTCTCTATAAACGCCTCCACATCTCCCGAACTTACGAGAGACTTCTTGAGGTTTGGTAGTTCCTGAGCCAAAACGCGTGCATTTTCAATTGCCATTGTGACGGCTACACCGTCGGGTTCGTTGCCAACTTCAGCGACAGCGAGTTCAACCGCTGCTTTGAGGATGACCTGTGCTTCTATACTTGCCCGCTCTAGCGGACTCATTGGCTTGAATGCCATAACTATGCGCCTCCTTGTGTTGCGCCTTTACACCGTGCGAAACTTTCGCACCATTTTTCGGAACACCACCAACCGTTGTCACCTAACGGGTATGCACCCGTCTGATTTTCTAACAGTCGGCAAAGCGCCGAAACCTTTTTACGCAGCCAATCGAAATGCTGCTGTCCACGTTCAAAGTCCATACGGCCCACACCATCGGGGTGCATCACCGCATAAGAGAAGTTAGGGATACCTAACGCATAGCAGTAAGCGATGGATTGCACATCCCAACGCTCGTACTGCCAGCGTTCTCTCGTGTAATCCCGACCGGGGAACTTCCAATCCCACAATCGGTTCTCTTCCACGAGATCAACAGTGCCAGTCATGCGAACGAGCCGTTCATCGTTGTCGATGAGCGGCACATCAAACGTATATTCAACTAACACCGGAGCAACCTGTGGGAACACCTCGTCATACCAGTTGGCTATCTTCCCCAACCCCGCCTTGTATGCACTATCAGGGGTGTAGTTATTCCACACCTCAATGGTGGGAACCATTTCCTCCCAGTAGTAGCCAAACGCATCGTTCATGTCCTCAAGAGACATTTCCGCCACGCCATCTTTGCGTGAGTTCAGAGCGTCCTCAGCAACGGAGTGACACACGGTACCCAGCGCCGACGCATCTTTGATACGTTCGCTTACAAGGGAGAAGATGTCAGTGCGCCAGCGCTCCAGACACATGTCTGAGGTTTTGATGGCCGACTGTCGCACCCACGTATGGACCCATCGCCCATCGGAATCTTTGTGAATCGGATATTTCATTTTGCCTCCCACGGTACTTAGTAATCCCCAGTCCCTTCAGGACTGGGGAGTACTTAGTACGTACTAAGTCTAGCGGCTGCCACAACCTGTCATCTGCGTTTCCGGTTACGTGTAGATGTTTCTTGTTTCGCTTTCATGTCCTTCTTTGCGGTTTCGTTACGGAACTGTAACAACTCGCGGCGAGTAAGCGTATCCCACCCCGGCATTATCATCGGATTCCGTTTGCGTCGCTGCTGATAGGCGGTGTTCGCCTCACAGCACTTCTCGCACCTACATTTTCCAGACTTGTATGCGTTTACTCCGTGCTGTGCTACGCCCATGCGTTCTTCTCTTTGGCAGGACGCGTAGCCCACTCGCTATACATCGTGTACCACACTTGACCTAACGCATCTAGTTTGCGAAAGCCCATGCCCGCATCTTCACACGCCTCCTTGAAGTTTGAATAAACCAAATCCTTGTATGCGTACATTTCCAAGTAGTGAACCCAGTCGTCACGCAACATGACCATCCGATACGGGTAGTCCCGATACGGAGTGGTCAAGATTGTCTCTTCCGTGTACTCACCCTGACCTTCACCTGTTACAAGTGCAGCAGCCAAGTTCGTTAGGGAATCTTTGTCTCTCGCCCTGACCAACACAACCGTCGGATCATCGGGCGTAGACACAACCGAATAAAAACCATGAATAGTATAAACCCACATATGTACATCTCCGTTCCTTAGTGTGAGAGCGTGTGAGGACGAGACATGGAAGGGGACACCTGCCCCGCCCCCACACGCGAATGAAACCTAAACGGTAGGAAAATCTTCAGCCGTAGGGCCGACGCTCTTCCACACAAGTACCTTCCTAGAGACACCTGACCGGTAAAGGTTGAATGCTTTGATGAAGTACGCAGCGCTAGCGCGTCCATCATCCGTCCACGAATGGGTTCGCCTGAGGCGATCTTTCGTGGCCTGTTCACGCAGCAGCCACGCTGCATTTCCTTCCGTCTGTGACGGGTTGATAATCTCACGGATAAACTCATCCGCCGTAGCAGCATCCCCAAAGTAACGGCACACATAGTAAGCCGCGCCTACACCACTCATAATCATCGGCGCAGGAGTCTGCGTCCGAAGGGCCTGAGAGGCAACCAGTTCCAACTGGTGCTGGTTGGTGCAGATGAAGTCAAGCAAGCGCTGATTTGTTATCATTCTTGCGGACACTGAGTTGACATTCATGTCTCCGCTCTTTTCCCAAATCATCACCTTGCGTGCTATCGACGGCAGGTAACGAATCCATCGGAACTGGCGAGGATTCTCAGGATCATTGGTCATAATCCGTAAGATGTCACTCACCGTTCGCTTCCGACCGGTGTCAACTACCATCAGCGTCGCTTCTGCATCTACGCCGTGGGCAACGGTGAACTGCTGAACGGTTTCGCTTTCGATAACCGCACGCAACCTGTGCTGCCCATCTGTCAAACGCCCCCGATTATCCACGATGAGGGGTACGCCAATGTTGTGCCAGTCCTTGTCCAGCATCGCACACGCATATTTGATGACCAACGATTCGTTGATCGCGCGGTTAGGTGCTGCCTGTTCCAGCAAATCACGAGCCTCGTGTGGCCCGATGTACTCCGTCGTAATGACGGGCGGGGCGCTACTCCCGGTAAGCGCGGTGTCACTCATGCTACCTCCTTGTGTGCAAGTGACTAGAGGTTGTGCGTTGTTTGCGCAGACGCACCCCTGCGGGCGGCAGGAGGGGGGAGGTTGCAAAAACCTCCCGCCGCCTGACCACCATTCTAGCACTCTAGAACGGCTCTTCTGCTCCCACAGACACCAGATCAAACAGGTATCGTTCGGCTGCATCCGCAATGGGAGTTTTCCCATCAAGGGCCTTTAGAAACGAACGCTCCTGTGCTTCTCTGGTGGTCTTGTAGTTGGCGTTGATGCGGTGCTGCTCTCCACCTTGAAAGGCGTTGAACGCAGCCCACATATTTGAGGCATTCTCTTTATCCCATGCACCGAAAACAGCGCTGCGCTTGTCCATAGCAGCGTTCTGAGTGCGGACATGGGCATCCTCGTCCGGGTAAGGCAACAGCCTGTCCACCATTTCGGTGAACATCCCGTTCGTGAACTCCTGATCCGTGAGGATTTGAGCCATACGTTGAATCGTCTGACCCTGAGCCATCGACATTTCTATCACCTGTGAACGCATGGTTAGAAGTTTGTCGTGGTTCTTCGTGGCACGCACACCAATGATCTGACCACCATACCCAAGCATGTTCTCACATGAGATACGCTGGCTAATCGGAATGATCTCCGTTTTCCACGTACCATTCAATGACATACGAGTGTAAATGTACGGCTGAATAGTGTCACCACCGCCCAAGTCGAATGGCTCATCAAGCACCTGCTCAACCACTACCCGCTCACCATTCCCATACACCGACACACTCTTGCATGTCTCAGGGAACAGTTCATCAAGCGTGGCAAACACATGCTTGTAACCATCACGGTTGGGGTAACGGCCACTCATGTTGCCAACCACCTGTGAAGTATCAGCACGCAAAAGGTACTGGTCGCAAGGATCACCCTTGTATACGCCTTTCTCATACGTCGGGACAACCAACTCGCCACTCACCGGATGCGTGTACCCTGAAGGCACATACTCCAAGTCGAAGTCTGCGTTTTGGATGCGAGCCAGCGTACTTACGCTGCCATCAACCTTGAAGTCAACGGACCCATCCTCTTGCGGAATAACTTCTGCTGCCTCAATGACAGCCTCCGCACGAGGTTGAACCTCTTCAACCAGACGGGTAATCCAGTTGTGCTCATACTTGCCTGTATTATCTGTAATGCTTCTCAAGTCGCACCTCCATCGTGCTGTTCGTCATCGTAGGCACGGGGTGTGACACGGCGCAGCGCCTCTAAGCGCTGCCCATATGTGGCCTTGTAACGACGGCGTAAACGCCATTGTTCTACGGCCAGCATCACAAACCCCGCTACGAAGATGCCGACGATAAACGCCCACCCCTCGCCTACGAAGTCGTTGATGTTCAACGAACTTTCTTCCGGGCACGGATTCATAGCCGTACACGGAACCAAATGATTCACCGGCTATCCCGGTGATCTACTGCTGACGCACGCTCACCGCTCTGCTGCGCTGCGTCCAATAGCACATTGACCTGCGCTTCTAGGTGGTCAACGCGTGCCTTCAACTGGTAATCAACCAACTGCGACACCTCTGCCAACTGCTGCTGAGTCTGCTCGTGAGGATTCTCAATGTTCTGCACAATCAACGTGACCGCCTTCTGAGCAGCCTTACCCAACGAACACAAGTCCTCCCCGTTCTCCAAACGGGTCGCCAACTGCTTCAACAGGTCCTCAAGATCAGATTCGCTAACACCTGAACCTATGTCATGGTTGGAAATGTAATCCGATGCCCCCTCGTAAGCGGCATCCTGCACTTCATTGCACACCGCATCCCATGCTTCATCGTTGATCTGATCCGACACCCTGCTTGCAATGGTGTCCTCAAGATTCTCCAGTATGTCCGCGTAATCCAAGTCAACTTCGACCTGCTCTAACGCGACACTGGCACCACCTATCGTTATTTCCTGACTCATCACGCACCTCCCGATGCTTATACATGGCAGCCGATCTGACTACCTTCAATCGCATAGGACTATTCGCTTTCTTGCTCGTCCGTTTCTGCGAACACAATGGGCCAGCACACACGGCAGATAAACCATCCACCACGCGCTGCGTTCATAACCAACTCCCGATCCGCATCGTCCAGATCAGGAAACATGGTTGTAACCAGCCCTTCACGCAGCAGGTAGCGTTGCCACGCTGCCTCATCCACATGAACAGTCTCCACGCCACGACACTCCTTACATGTGGCGCTCACTTCCGTCTTGCCTTCCATCACGCACCTCCCGTGCTAATCGTTGTCGTCCAGCAGCCAATCTCTTCTTTACTGAACTTCACTCTGTTCAGTTCAGTAAAGAAGAGATCAGAACCCATGCGCATCCCTAGAAATCCATCCCGTGAGGGCGACGCCAATGAATCTGAGGATGATTCTCCCTACGAGGAACCCATCCCTCTTCAGCACTCGGGCCGGAATAGCCACTATCGGGAATCAAATAGCCGTATACCATTACGTGTGGGGAACCCTTAGACACGGGCGAATAATCCAAATCATTCCAATCCCACACAAATGCACTGGTACCCACTATGTCATCCACACGCAGCACTAGGTACTGTGTCTTACGCTGCATCTCTATGACCGGTCGCTCATCCATCGGTCACACCCCCATCGTTTCAGCAAGGTCAACCAATACGCCCAACTGGTTGTTCGACACCTGCACATGGGCCTCGCCCCCACAACAGGTTAGCCAGCGCAACAGGTTAGCCAGCGCAGCAGCCTCGTTGTTGTCCAAGATGAGGACCGTCAGGTCATCGTCACTCGTTGCCAACATTACTCACCACCCCCTTCAGCATGTCAGCGACACGCTGCTCTTGTTCTATTTGGAAACCCAGCGCCTTGATGCGCTTCAGGTCAGTTTTCAACAGTGTCTTACGCCCAGTCAACTGACTAAACAGACGAGCGTTCTCATCGGCAGGGTAAGCACACTCCTGCCCATACACCCACTCAACACGCACCGTTACGGTGGGCGATTTCAAATCCCACTCCACTAACGGATGCGGCAAACTAGGTGGCTGCATCTCTATGATCGGTCGCTTATCTACCATTACACACCTCCAATGGTGTCCTATCCAGCGCATAGCATTCCTTACAAGCGCCGGTTCGTTGTCCGGTCACCGCGTGCTGGATGGCCGGGCACTCTGTAGCCATGTCACCCACGGCCTTGTCCTCGCCGCAATCTAGGCAAACAAACTCATGCCTATGCTCATCCTGCTGCGCCCTAACAACAGCATCGTACATAGCCTGATGCTTACTCATATCCTGATACTTATCAACCATTACATACCTCCCTGTATGCGTCTGTTTATGATGCCAAAAGCACCGCAAGCACCCCCGCCAGTTGTTCCGGCGGGGGTGCAAGCGCTACCCTCTAAGCAGTAGCGAGCGCAGCGTTCAACACAACGGCCTGCTCTGTGGCCTTCGTCTTGATCCTGTCACGCTCCATTGTCCAGTTCTCTGGACACAGGTTGTCTGCCTGCTGAACAGCAGCCACGAACGCCACCTTGTCGCCTTTCTTGGCAGCACGGGTGATGTTCCCTTTCTGGCCCTGTATCTTGCGGTATAGGCTCTTGTTAGCAGCCGACCGCTGTGCCCTAGTGGGCTTGGATGCGGGTGCATCCTCTTCGATGGAACTAAGCGCCTGCTCAATAGCAGCGATCAGTTCCGCATTTACCTTTGTCATGTGGCACCTCCTGCCTCATTTGTCGAAAGACCGGAGCCTCCCAGCCCCAATCTCTTTTCACTCTGTTCAAAGAGATTGGGGCAGGGAAACTGCCAGCCCTGTTACCACACCCCGCAAAGGGTGTGAGTCTTTATGTGTAAGAGTTTCGACGCTCTGCTTCAGCGTCCTCACGTTCACCATCACGTTCCTTCGTGAGTTCAGACCACTCATCAAAGTCCTTGTCACGGCGGTCTTGCTTGGGATCACTCATCGGAACACCAGTTCCAGTACTCCGTGATCACAAAGGTCAATCGACTGAACTGCGACCAGACTTCCATCGGTCAGCACCAGCCATTGAGCGTAAGCGTCCAGATCGTTGGACTCTAGGAACTCAACCAGTCGGCCATTGTGCCCGGCTTCGCCCACCTCCGCACTGACATACGTGGCCCCGTCGATTGCCTCGCAATCAAGCCAGCCCTCGGATGACCAGATTCTAGTATCCTGTTTTTCGTTCTCGTCTATCGGCGCGTTGGCATCAAACGCTCGTACTGTCACCCCGCTGTCTGCCTGACTCATACCGACACCTCATCCCAGTTCTGCAACACACCCTTGTCGTCGCCCTCAATCGCAAAGGCATACACCTGCGAAAGAGTCAAGTCATCGTCGTCGTCGTTGGACGGGTCCCACACAAACTCACACTCAACAGACAGATAACTGCCAAAGTCATGCGGGTTTGACTTGGTATACAAGCGGGCACCCACCGGCTCATCACCGTAATGCCTGCGAATCTGGTCAATAAATCGCTGACACTCCTTACGAGCGTTCACCAGATACATGTCCGAACCAACCTGCGCACAAGTCTCCTCCCAAGGGGACTCACCTATGTACAAGGAATCTCTGATTAGCGTTGCCATACCTGCACCTCCCGATGCTCAACATCCAACCGGGAATCTCCCGACTGGCTTCGTCCTCCAGTCCATACTCTTTTCACTTCGTTCAAAGAGTATGGACAGGAGACTCAGGCATCCTCTCCGATGCCACACGAATGCCCACATTCACAAGGGCTAGGAATCTCCAGCCACGCCTGATCATCCACGCCATGCCACGCCACATCGGGCTGCGCCTTATCCTCCAGCACATCCCAAAGGGCGTTCAGCGGTGACGGCAACGGCGTCCAGTTGAACAACGCCACATGCGTCCACCGCAAACCATCCACAATGTGCTGCAACTCATCGTCACTCAGCACCAATGTATGCGTCTTACCACTCATGCCGACACCTCACCCAAGTACGCAGGAGCAGCATCATGCTCAACCTGCTCCGACTCCTGCCACCACGCCTCATACTCGCTAGGTGTCATCCCCGTAGTCGGCACCTCCTGCACCATAGAGGCACGCATCACCCGGAACTCCGGCATAGGCGACTCATTGAAATCCAACCCATACAAGCGCAAGCGCTCATTCATAGGCAACTCATACCTCCACGCCTCACGCCTACGTCCAGCGGTGCAGTTAGGCACCCCCGCCAACTCCATCACCGCAGAAACCTGCGGTGCGTAGTCGTGATGAGCGACATCCTCGTCGCTCCACACAATAAACGACTTCAGTCGTTCAATCTCACTCGTTAGTGTCCTCATTACGCAACCTCCATTGCTATTCGGATTTTTTTTGATTGGTTTGGTGGTGTCTCTCTCTTCACTTTAGTTCAGAGAGAGACACCACCAACTTCAGCACCTAGTACCAGTTCAGCCGTGCATAATCGCTAACCCAAAGGGCGAACCATATGAACGCAAGCACACACACCACCTGCGTAAACACAATGGCAGCCAACCCACGCCACACACTCATACCTGCACCTCCTTCTCGTAGGTCAAACCATTCCAACGGTACGGATCAGAGTCCACCACCTCACGCTCAAGGTCGGCGTGCTGAGCCTGCCACGCAACATGCGAAGCATCGTCGGAGTCATCTCGTAAAGCCCATGCAGCGCAGACGGCGCACTCCTGCACCACCTTCTCGCAACGGCCATACCACTGGTCCCAGAACCACTCGTACACCCTATGAAACAATCTCATGCCTGCACCTCACAATATCCGCACAACCACACCGAACGGGTCGAACCAGCAGGCATAAACATGCGCCCCTCATGGAACCGGTCACCATCCGAAGGACGGTAAACAGAACCACACTGACAGCGCAAATGCGGACGGTCGCTCCAATCCCCATAAGGGATATCGACCTGCGGAAAACGAACCTCTACGCTATCCATCATATCTGCACCTCCAAGGGTGTAGCAGCAGACAGGAACCGTTCCCTGTCAAACCGGGGATTATCAGCAGCAAACGCATCAGCAATGCGCAGCGTCAGGAAATCAGCCACCTCACGGGGTGACGCCCCGTCCTCGTGACTGTCAACCTTGTAAGTTGCCAACAAGTTGGCAAACACAACGTAATCTTTTCTGCTCATCATTCTGCAACCTCCGTTGCTAGTTGGATTGGATTTTTCTGGTTGGTTTGGTGGTGTCTCTCTCTTCACTTTAGTTCAGAGAGAGACACCACCAACTTCGGCAGCCTCTACCGCTCAAACCACCTGTTCACGCCCGGCGTAACCGCACGCTCATACGCACACCGGAACACCTTACTCAGCGTATCCCTACCATGCTCACGCTCCAGCGTCAACACCGCCGCGTCCGCAGATGCGCTCAAGTGAGCCAAGTGATCCTCGCACAACAACGCCGGATCAAACCGACGCGCCTCCACGCCTTCCATCCACACCTGTAGTGCGTGTAGTTCCCGTGTAACATTCATTTGCAACCTCCTGTGTATGCGCCTGCCATCATCAGGGCCGGGTGGCGAATCCCGACCGACGCCCGGCCCCCGTAGGGACCGGGCGTTTCGGCTAGACCGTGATCCCAAGCGCTTCGTGCTTGCGGACGATCTGGTTCTGAACTGAGGTCCAGTTCGCAGGGGTCATTTTCATCGCTTCCTTCAGGAAGCCCCGCGCCTTGGGCTTCGTGGTTGCTCTGGTTGCAGCAGCCAACTTGCCATTGATGCTACGCATCAACTTCTGATTTGCAGCCTTCTTCGCCTTCTTCGACACCTTCGGTGTCTTGGCGGGCACCTTAGCCTTCGGCTTTGCGACGGCTTTGGTTGTGACCTGCGGCTCTTCCAGAGCGGCAAGGACGGCAGTGACGATGGCTGTGATCTGAGTCTGGTTCATTTGGCAACCTCCAAAGTTGCTAGGTGGGGATGTTTTCCCCCTCATAAATGAGGGGGGAAAACACCCCCAAAATCCGCCGACTCCTCCCTACCCCTACGGGGTAAATTTTCGGTTGCTCCTCTCGCCTGCCTGCCCGGTCTGAGGCGCATAATGCGCGTGGACTGCGCGCGCGTGCGAGGCAAATCTGCTGGTTGGCTCGCATTTCCAAGGGAAATGCCGTGCGCATGCGCTAGAACCGCCGAACTGGCCCTACCCACCCCCCCTTGGGGGGTGCCGGTCGATCTCTTTTGTATGTATAGATATGGAGAGCCGATACAGAGTAGATATAACTCTTGTGGCTGTTCAGTTGCTAGACGGGTGATTGGCGAGGAAGTTAGCGTACGCCTCCGGCGAGTTCAGAACGATCATAATCCCAGTTGAAGCGTCCGGCCCGATAGTCTTGCTGATCGTTCCGATGAGAGTACCGATAGCGACGAGCAGTCCTGTGATCGCCACGATGAGTTTCGTCATCTTGTTCACCGCCTGCTTCTCCTGCTGTATGCGGCTAAGAAACTTAGTACCATCCCCAGCCTGAGGGGCTGGGGATGAGACTTAGTACCCCCCCCTCTGTAAAGCCTGTTTGTCCCACAGTTTTTATAGATATTTGAATCTATTCCACAGATGTCCGAATGGGACAGATAGAGTTCTTCATAGAGACTAGACACAGGAGCGCATACATGCCGACGAAGTTGGTGGACATGCCGGAGTTGACTGGCGAGAAAGTTATGCCGTTGCGGTGGCAGGGTTTTCTGGATTGGCTTTTACGCGGCCCGGAGCGTCAGCCGCAGACGCAACGTGAATGGGCAGCCGAAAATGATATGCATGAGGATTCGTTGCGTCGCATCAAACGCGATCCTCGTTTTATCAAGGAGTGGGATCGTCGTGCTGCGGAACTGAACATCAACCCGGAACGGGTTCAGAGCGTGATTGATTCGCTCTGGCAGCGTGCGAGTGCTGGTGATGTGAAGGCTGCGTCGTTGTATTTGCAGTATATTGAGAAGTTCACTCCGCGCCGTAAGGTGGTGGTGGAAGATGAGCGGGATATTGCTGCTTTTTCAGATGAGGAGTTGGCTTCTGCTTTGGAGGCTGAGGTAATTCAACTAAGGATGGTGGAAGGTGGGAGGTCGTCTGAGTGAACTCCGCCAAGAAGCGGAGTGGCGTAGATGTGTGCGCGATGAGTCGTATTTCTTACGTAAGTATTGGCATATCGCTCATCCTGCTCATGGTCGTATTCTTTTTGATCTCCGGGGCGCACAGTCAGAGGCATTACAGCGATGGGCAAGTAACCGTTATTCACTCACGTTGAAGGCCCGTCAGATCGGGTGGACGACGTTGATTGCTGCTCACCAGTTTTGGTTGGCGTTTTTTCACGATGATCAGAACATTATTGATTTGTCGCGTACAGAGCGGGAGGCGGTGTTGCTTCTCAGGAAAACGAAGTATGGGTTCAAGCATATGCCGTTGTGGATGGTTGAGCGTGGGCCTGATTCGTTGGTTGAACATCAGCAGAAGATGGGGTTTTCTAATGGAAGCCAGATTACTTCGATGCCTTCGGCATCCGATCCTGCTCGTGGTGAGTCGGCTTCGTTGGTTGTGGTTGACGAATGGGCGTTCCTTCCGAACCCTGAGGAAGCGTGGGCTTCTATAGAGCCTGTGGCTGATGTGGGTGGCCGTATTATTGGTCTTAGCACGGCGAATGGGTCTGGAAACTTTTTTCATCATTTGTGGACGGGTGCTGTCACGGGGAACAACAAGTTTGATGCTATGTTTTTTCCGTGGTCTGCGTCTGAGGATCGTGATGAGTCGTGGTATGAGGGTAAGTGCAAGTCGATGTTGCCGTGGCAACTCGCGCAGGAGTATCCGTCAAGTGCCGAAGAGGCATTTGTTCGTTCTGGGAACCCTGTATTTGACCTTGACGTTCTTGATGGTATGTCTGTGCATGTTAGAACGGGCGAGTCGGGTTATCTTCACGAACTTCAGAAGGATGTTTTGGAGTTCCGGTGCTGACCGTGTGGGAGCGTCCTGAGAGGTGGAGTGGTTATGCGCTTGGTGTGGATACGGCTGAGGGTTTGGGGCATGGCGACTATTCGTGTATTCAGGTCATTGATGTAAAAGAGGGTGAGCAGGTTGCTATCTGGCATGGGCGTATCCCGCCGGATGAGTTGGCTTACGAGGTTTACAATCTTGGTATTTGGTATGGGAATGCGTTGTGTTGTGTGGAGTCGAATAATCATGGTTTGACGACGATTGTGCAGTTGCGTCAGTTGGGTTATCCGAATCTGTTTCGTAAGCGCTCGCTGAATAGCGAAACTAATCGCATGTCTCAGGAGTTTGGGTGGAAAACAACGCGTACATCCAAGCCTTTGATGATTGATGATTTGGGTATGGCGTTGAAGAACGACGAATTGGTGTTGCATTGCAAGGATACGCTTGCTGAGTTGCGGACGTTTGTCCGCAATGATCGTGGGTCGATGTCTGGGTCGCCGTATGATGACCGTGTTATGGCGCTGGCGTTGGCGAACCAGATGCGTAAGTACGCTTTTATACCGGAATATGTTCAAAAGGTGGATGATACGTGGACGTTCAATTGGTGGCGGCGTCAGGTGCCGACGGGGGTTCCTGACGGTGATACCATCGGTTTGAACACTATGCGTGGGACACCTTGAGCATTTATTTAGGACATAATCAACGAAATGGAGCGTCCTGTATGAGTAAGCCAAATAAGTACAATGCCTCTGGCATGGGTGCTAATCCGAAGTTGAATAGTGCCCAGTTGTATAACGGTCCTGTTAAGACGAACGGTCCCCAGTCGGCTAAGATCCGAATGGAAGGGGCATCTGGCCTCAACACGGAGCGCGCTGCACGTTCAACACCTTTCAACCAGCATGGTGTTGGTGGCAAGGTTGAGCCTGCTTCCAAGCAGCCGAATAGCGCTAATCACCCGAGTTGATTCTTCCCCCTGAGGCCACATACGCAGAGTTCCGCGAGTACGTGGAGGATCTGCGTGGTTCCCTTTCCTGCGCGGAAATGGACGATTTGTGGGAATGGCGGCAGAAACTTTTGGGGTTGCGTGTTGCAACCGGTCGTGGGTATCGGGAACGGTGCGTCCCTGAGGATGAGCAGCATCTCACCTTGCGTGAGCGAGAGAAGAAGGTTATTGCCGAAGCACACGCGGCGGGCAAAACTATTGAGAGGGCACCTGCCTAATGGCGCGAGAAACCAAAGCGGAACGGTTCGCTAAGGTCAAGGAACGCATCGACAAAACCCACCGTTGGCGGGTCGATGAGGGCTATGACCAGATGTGGCGGCGCATGATCGACATGTACCGTGGCAAAACCTATTTTGGCAACGGTGGCGATTACGCCGGAAATGTTGGTTATGACCGGGTTTCTGTCAATCTTGCGTTTAGTACGATCAATGTCATCGCTCCTTCTGTCGCGGTAAACCATCCGAAGATTACGGTTACTGCGAACAAGGAGGGTGACGAGGATCGTGCCGTATTCGTGGAAGCCGTTATCAACTATTTGTGGCGGCATCACGACTTTCGGAAGCCTTTCCGCAGGGCGGTAAAGGACTTCCTGATCGTTGGGCACGGCTGGCTCAAAGTCGGATGGCGTTTTGTAGAAGAAGAGCGTCCGTTGTCGGCTGGTGAACAGGACTTGGAGATCGCTACCGCTGCGATGGAGGTTCAGGATTTCGCTTACGCGAATCCGGCGATGGCTGCGGATCTTCCTTCCGATGAGGACATTGTGGCCGGGGTTCCGGCTACCGCTATGGAGATTGTGGAAGATCAGGCGTTTGTGGAGCGGATCAGTCCGTTCGACATGCTGGTGGACCCGGAGGCAACCTGCTTGGAGGACGCCAAATGGGTTGTTCAACGCATTGTGCGACCTTTGGCAGAGGTCAAGAAGGACAAACGGTTCAAGGGAAGTGTCCGCAGGCAACTTACCGCTGATGCCGGGGTGCGTTACCGGTGGGATAATGACACAGAGCGGGAACAGTACGCTGACTTAGCGGAACGTGTCAGCATCTACGAGTATTACGACATTGATCGGGGAACCTTGTCGGTGTGCGCCAGTTCGGGCGACGACTACCTGTTGGACCCCACACCAATGCCGTATGCGTTTGGGCATCCATTTGTGATGCTTCGCAACTACGACGTTCCCGACACGTTTTATCCAATGGGCGACTTGTCGCAAATCGAATCGTTGCAGGAAGAACTAAACAAGACGCGTACACAGATGGTGAACCACCGGAAGCGTTACGCCCGCAAGTACCTGTATCACGAACGGTCGTTTGGCCCGGAGGGCCGGGAGGCTTTGGAATCCGACGAAGATGGTCGGTTTGTTCCGGTCATTGATGAGAACAGGGATCTAGCCAGTGTGGTAGCACCGCTGCCACAGGTGCCGTTGTCGCCGGAAATCTATCAACAGTCTCAGATTATTGAGGCCGACATCAACACGGTTTCAGGTGTATCTGAATACTCGCGTGGTCAGATGCCAGAGGTTCGACGTACTGCTACAGAGGCGAGCATTATCGCGGACGCTGGCAATGCCCGAGCAGCAGACAAACTTGCCACCGTGGAACTCGTTGTAAGTACCGTGGCCCGTATGGTCATGCAACTCATGCAGCAATACATGACCGAAGCGCAAATGGTGCGTGTCACCGGCAAGGACGAACAAGAGTATTTCGTTGCCTATACCCGTGATGACATTATCGGAGAATACGATTTCAACATTCAGGGTGGTTCAATGCAACCGCTCAATGAGACAGCACGACGGCAGCAGGCTATTTCTTTGATGAACGCTTTGGCCCCGCTTGTAGGCGTTGTTGTTGATCCAGCCGAACTGGTCAAACATGTTCTTCAGTTCGGGTTTGGCGTTACCGACGCCGAAAAGTTTTTGATTCAGCAACAGATGCCACAGGATATGGCGGCTGCGGAGGCGGAAGCCGGAGCGGCTCCAGATCCATTGGGCGGTCAACCCGGCATGGCCCCACCCCCTATGAGTGGCGGCATGGGGCCGGGTCCAGTACCAAATCAGGTCTTTGAGGCAACCGGCGGGGTGCCTCCTGAGTTGTTGGCGCAACTACAAAACCAGATGGGAGTAGAGTTGCCCAACATGTAACGGGACAGTTACATGTCTTATATAGGAACACCCGAAAGGATTCCGAATGCAAACAGAAGTGACATCAACAGGTGACACGTATCTCGTCAAGATCGACGGCGAAGAACATCGTGTCTCATTGGAAGAACTTCAGAGTGGATACCAGCGACAGTCGGATTACACCCGTAAGACGCAGGAGTTGGCATCAGAACGCGAGAGATTGGCTCAAGGAGAGGCAATCGTCCAAGCATTAGAGTCCGATCCCCAAGGCGCAGTAACGGCTTTAGCCGATGCTTTCGGGGTTGGCGTGGGTAATCAAAACACCGTCCAGAAAGAACTGGAAGAGGATTTGGACCCAGAGGAAGTTCGCTTGCGACGACTGGAATCTTCCATTGAGGAACATAATCGCGCACTACGACAGCAAAATATGCAAAGCGAAGTTGAAGGACTTCGGGAGAAATTTAGCGCTGACATTGACGAGCGGGAACTTTACAGTCACGCTCTCAAACACAATATCGGTAACCTTGAGGCCGCATACGCGCACATGACCTACGGGGATGTGCAGGATAAGGTCACGAATGCCGAAATCGTGGATGAGAAACGTGCTGCGAATGTGGTTGAATCCACAGTCGGAAGTCCCGAATCAACTGTGTCTAGCAATGTTTCTACCGCTGTGAACTCTATTCGTGATGCTTTTTCGCTGGCGACAGAAGAATTATCTAACGCCTAACAAGAAAGGAATGATTCAGCATGGCTGGCAATGACAGTTTTGACCAGATTCTAAGTACCACGCTGAAAAATTACGTTCCGAAATTGGCGGATAACGTCTTTACTGCTCGTCCGCTGTTTTATGCGCTAACCAATGGACAGACCATTCGGCGCATCAGCGGGGGCGCAAAGATCGTTGTTCCCATTATCTACGGAACGAACAGCACGGCTTCCTCGTATTCTGGCGACGACACTATTACCACAACTGCTCAGACAGGCATTTCGGCTGCTGAGTACGACTGGAAACAGTACGCCGCTACCGTGACAATCACGGGTATTGAAGAAGCCAAAAATAACGGTGAAGCCGAAATCATTGACCTGCTGGAAGGCAAGGTCATGCAGACGGAAGAAACCATTATCCAGAATATGAACACCATGTTTTGGGGTGACGGTACTGGTAACAGCAACAAGGACTGGCTTGGCCTAGACCTAATTGTTACCAAGCCCAATACCGCCCTTGGTGGCATCGACCCAACCGACACCGGTAACGGATGGTGGGCATCTGATGAAACAAACATGAGTGGCGCTTTGACTGTGAAGCAAATGGGCGTCACCTACAACACTGTGTCAGTTGGTAACGACCAGCCGACCATAGTCATCGGTACACAGGCTTTGTACGAATCGTATGAGGCTTTGCTTGAGCCGAACCTGAGGTACACGGATACCGCCCTCGCTGATGGCGGTTTCCAGAACCTCATGTTCAAGGGCGCTCCAGTGACCTTTGATGGTGACGTAACCAGTGGGGAAATTTTCTTCCTCAACACGAAGTACCTTCGACTGGTTGCTCATTCAGAAACATGGTTCCAGACAACTCCGTTTGTCCGGCCTACCAATCAGGATGCACGCTATGCACAGATTCTCTGCTACGGCGAGTTTACGTGCAGCAACCGTGCCCGTCAGGGTTACATCTTCGGTGCAACCTGATAAATAACTAGGAGCAGAAAATGGCACGCGCAATTGCCCTTTCATACGGCAAGAATGCCGAATTAGCGGGATCGCGTGGTGGCAACCCATCCCATTACGCACCGGGCGAGCGTTCAGGCACTCGTCTGGTGCCGGGGGTGAGTGGTCCCTCTCCGAAGGGTGAACCTCCCATTTCGCATGGTGTTTTCTGTTCCGCGACGACCCGGCGCGGGACCGCTTGTAAAGCGCGTCCCGTGTCTGGGTCGGATCTTTGTATTGGTCACACACGACAGAAGGCGACTGCTCCGTGACAGCAATGACCATTGCGGAAATGCGAACACAGGTTCGTGCGGTGGTTGACATTGACGCCACCGACATTTCCGACACAGTAATGAATAACATGTTGGGTCAAGGCTTTGACCTAATCGTGTACAGTGAAAAGCGTTGGCCCTTTTTTGAGACACGCACAACCTTTTCGACCGTTGCCGACACCAAGGATTACACGCTTACGACAATTGCCGCTGCACCCGATGCGGTAAGCCAAGGGTTGCGGGAAGTTATGGCTCTTCGCAACGATGACCACGTTCTTGAATACATCGGCTCCGATGACGCCGATTGGAACTATCCGTTGAATGTCGCTACTGTCGGGTCACCGTGGGAGTGGAGTTTCTGGAACGACACGGTTCGTTTCTACCCCACCCCAGATGCGGTTCAAACCATTTATGTTCGTGGGTTGCGAAACGCGACCTCTTTTGGGGTTGGAACCGCTGACGGGACCGAACCGGATCTTCCCGATCCGTTCCACCCGGTGCTGGTTACGTATGCGATAGGTAAAGCCTATTTGCAGCAGGAAGATCCAGTTATGGCGAACCAGTACCACGGACAGTTCTTAGCAGATTTGGACAATGTGGCGCGCCGATACGCTGACGTTCCGGCACCTCAGCCTATGGTCGCAAATAGTCGCAGGTCAACACGGTATTTGGCGGGATTTGGCGCATTGCGTTATGCCAATACCGGCGGCATTGTCTGGTAGCGGGCAGTGGCCCGCCAATTCAAACTAGAAGTACTTGAAGCCTTCACGGGCGGATTGAACCTCAGATCCGACCAGTTCAACCTTCAAGACAACGAATCCCCGGACCTATTGAACGTGGTCGTTGATCCGCGCGGCGGTATTCGCCAGCGCGACGGCGTAGACCGGTTGAATACGACTGCCCTGAGTGCAGACATCAAAGGTATATGGGGGTTCTTCACCGATTCTGGCACCGCTCAAAAGATGGTCAACTACGGAACCAAAGTGGCTTATGCCACGACCTCCAACTTCACCGACCTGACCAATATCACAGCGCGAACTGACGGTTCGCGCGTGTATGGCATGACAATGAACAATGTCGCCTACGGGGTTTCACGCGACAAGGTTTCATTCAGATGGAACGGTAGTGTTGACGCCGATCTTGGTGTGACGTTGGATGGCTCATCAGGCAATTTCCCACAAGCACAGTATGTGGCGTTTTGGAATAACTTTGCTTGGGCGGCAAACACGTATGAATCGGCTACCGACTACAAATATCGCGTTCGTTGGAGCAATGCGAATGAACCTGAGAAATGGGCTGCGGCTGACTACGTTGATATTGACAAAGGGGAACACGGAGACTACATAACCGGACTTGTTCCTGCTGGGGACAAGTTATTGGTTTTCAAATCCAATAGTGTTCACGCTATTTTCGGATGGGATTCCGACTCGTTCCAAGTTGTCAACCTGACAAACGATGTCGGGTCAATACCACTTTCTTCCCCCGTTTCTACTACATTCGGAACCTTCTTCTGGTACGCCAACAATGGCGTTTACGTATATGACGGGCAACAGTTCATGTGGCTGTTTGCCAAACTGCAACCTGCCATTGATGATGGACGTATTGACAATCTGGACACTAACCCGCCACAGTTGGCGTGGGGAAATAACAAACTGTACGTATCGCTGGACTGGACCGAAAATGCTGTAACTACTAGGCGTACTTTGGTTTACGACCCCACCTTGGGAGAGGGTGGAGCGTGGGTAACAACAGACATCGACGCTGGCCCGCTGTATGCGTATAACCCTCCGAACGCGGCATCAACCGTTTTCGGCGGTTGTGTCGCCAATACGGGGATTATGGTTGATGTGGAAGATGCACAGAATCGAACCAGTGATCGGTATGTGGGTTCCACTGAAACACACATCGAATCCCATTTCGTAACCCGATGGGTTACGGGACGCGACCCCATCGTCAAGAAACGATGGGGTCGCCCAAGAGTGGTGTTGTCGGCGGAATCTACCATCACACTACCTATTTTGATTTACAAGGATTTCGACAAGTCGGAACAGTCGAACTCTTTCGATCTGTCGATTGAAGGTAAAGTTTCTACGTCGCGGTGGGGTACTGCGGAATGGGATGATTCCGATACGGAATCAGCAACATATGCGGCTTGGGATGCCATTTCGGCCAATCTCACCGCAGATGTACTAAACTTACCCACACTTGGGACAGGAAGAAGTATTAGTATGAAGGTCAGCGGACCTTCGTCAGACAACCATTGGGAAGTAAACGCTTTAGCGTTTACTTATACGCCAAGGAGACTAAGGTAAATGGGCACACTTGCTGTTACAAATTCGTTCTCCGCTGGGACGACCATCGTCGCAGCGGATATGAACACCAACTTTGACGATGTTGAAGCATTCGTCAACTCCACACCCGGTGTTGTTCAAAACGACATCGTGGACGTAAAGGGCGACATTATTGCCGCCACGGGTGCTGATGCCGTTTCTCGTTTAGCCGCTGGCACCGACACCTATGTATTGACTGCCGATTCGGGCGAGGCAACGGGTCTGAAGTGGGCTGCGCCTACGACTGGTGACATAACCGCCGTGGTGGCGGGAACGAACATCGGGGGAGGGGCGACCAGCGGGTCGGCTACCGTAAATCTGTCGATTGACGCTGCCGTTGACATGGGAACTGACGGCACGGGAGTTGATGTTTCTTTCCATAGCGGCGCTGCTGGCGATCTCATGTTGTGGGATGCCAGTGACAAGGCGTTGGAGTTCACTGACGCGAAGATCACGATGGGCGACAACCTCATCGAAACGCCAGAGTTCATTGATTACGCCGAATCGGTCAACGCTATTGGCGGAACTGGCGGCGGCACACAAGATTTGGACATTGCTCTAGGCAATGTCCAAACGGCGACGGTTGACACTTCAACGAACACGTTTACGTTCAGCAATCCATCTATTTCAGGCAAGTCGTGTTCATTCACTCTGATTCTCACCAATGGTGGTTCTCAGACAGTGAACTGGCCCGCTTCGGTTGATTGGGCTGATTCAACTGCTCCGACGCTTACGACCTCTGGTGTGGATGTGTTGACATTTATGACTGTTGACGCTGGTACCACTTGGTACGGCTTCTCCGCTGGTTTGGATATGGGCTGATGCCTCTTGGTGCGGCTAAGGCCGCAATGTTTGGTGCCGCTGGTAGCGGCGCTGCACCTGTGGTCGCCACAGGTGGAACGACAACTACCTACACTGGCTACAAGAGCCACACCTTCACATCGTCGGGGACGTTCACCGTTTCCGATGCTGGTGCGGGTCTTGTTGAGTTCATCGTCGTCGCTGGAGGCGGCGGTGGCACGGCTACGGCGGGCGGAGGTGGTGCGGGCGGTGTTCGCGTCAAGACAGACCAGACCGTGACCGCTCAGGGTTACAGCATCACAATCGGCGCTGGAGGTGGCGGCGAAGCGTCGGGCAGCGATTCGACGTGCGCCATCAACTCCATCTCCTGCACGGGCGGAGGCAAGGGCGGAAACTCCACCGTCCTAGCCGCCGCGGGCGGCTCAGGCGGTGGTGGTGCCCGATGGGAGAACCCACCGACCTATCCGAACCGAACGGTTGGCGGAGCGGGCAACGCTGGCGGTTACTCGCCTGTGGAGGGTTACGCGGGTGGCAACGGCTACTACACATCCTCCCCCCTGAAGGGTTCAGGCGGGGGAGGCGGAGGTGCCAGCGAGGTCGGCTACACGGCAGATGCTTCGGGGCCGAGCGCTGGTGGTGATGGAATCGCCAACGTCTACGAGGACGGCACTACCCAATATTACGGCGGTGGAGGTGGTGGAGGTGCCTATACCCCGAATGCCAGCGGCGGTGCTGGCGGTGCTGGCGGCGGCGGCAACGGCAAGACCGAACCGACACCTTCCCCGACCGACCAGTCGGCAGGCGAAGTCAATACAGGCGGTGGTGGCGGAGGTGGCATTGACCCGACGAGCGGTGGGGGCAGCGGCATCGTGATTATTAGGTATCCAGTCTGATGGCCCACTTCGCTGAAATAGGTCCAGACAATGTTGTTATTCGGGTGCTGGTCGTTTCTAACGACGACGAGCATCGTGGACAGGAGTTCCTAGCCGACGACCTGAGCCTCGGCGGGACTTGGATTCAGACTTCATACAACACCCACGCCAACACGCATTCGTTGGGTGGCACTCCGTTGCACATGAACTATGCGGGCATCGGCTACTCATGGGATGGGACGGGCTTCGCTGCTCCCCAGCCGTTCCCGTCGTGGTCGCTGGACGAGAACTACGTCTGGGAGCCACCGACCCCGATGCCCGATGACGGCTCTGTCTACGAGTGGGACGAGGCGACGACCTCATGGGTGGAGATTACTGGATGACCGAAACTGTGTTAGAAACCCCCGCCCCTGCCTGCACTATACAAACAGGTGGTACGGCGTGCCCTTTTTGTGCAGCGCCCATGCAACGCGCAGGCTCATGTCTGGTGTGCCCCATGTGCGGTGAAACGAGCGGTTGCTCCTGATGGAATGGATCGGCTTCGCAGGACTGGTAGCCGCCGCTCTCATAAGCGGCG
>Ga0080013_1000906_pt1 | contig 40559 bp, 39 predicted proteins | sample ETNvirenome_6_85_FD_69236 | JGI IMG/M metagenome (GOLD analysis project Ga0080013, IMG submission 69236) | Marine viral communities from the Pacific Ocean - ETNP_6_85 (SPADES assembly) (version 2) | ecosystem: Environmental > Aquatic > Marine > Oceanic | place: Pacific Ocean | collected 2013-06-19 | reverse complement strand
AGTGCAAAGTCCTCATTCATCCCTATAACCAATTGAAAAGTCCTAATGGTGGGTCAGTTTCTTCACTCTCGCAACCCCGCCCCAGATAATACAACCGTAAGCCCCTATCATCTTTCTTTTCTAACGAAGCATATTTATCTTCAAGAAACGCTGGAATGGTTATCCTTGCATCCAGACCTGTTGCCAAACGGTATTTTAAAGTCGTCTTGAAATAGGGTTCATCACCGTATTCACTTCTGCCACCTGTGTTGTGAACGAAAACTGCTTCCTCAGATTCAGCATCGTAATAAAATAAGGCATAATAGTTTCGATAGCCATCTGAAGCCGTATCTATCCAATAGAAGCCTGTCCTCTTTGGATTTTCCCAATCACCATAAACATCCCACTCATCATCAGTTGAAATCGTGGTGGAAACTTTTTCCGCTTTTATTGGATAGTCTTCCCAATAGTCTGCACAATCCCACGCATCCTTCATACCTACGGCGACCTGTTCTTCTAACAGCCCGCGAGTCGGAGGGAAATCCGTGTCTAAGGATTTTTGAAAGTCATCTGAGATGGGGCAATGTTTCAAGAAGCAAAGGACTTCTTTCAGAAACGCCCTCTCACTATCGGGTGCATTGGTCTTTAATTCCTTTATCCAATCCACATCTGCCATACTTACCACATCCAATTGAATATCCCTAATGCGAACTCTCTCGGATTAGGATTTAAAGTAGGGTTGGCAGCGAGCCAACTCTTGTATATCAAGGGGGACTTCAATAAGCGGTTAAAAAAAGACTCTGAGTGCTGAAGATTAGTGTGTATGGCTATCTCATCTGGGTCTGGAATACATGAATTATGGGACTTTCTTTCCTTAAGGATTTGAAATTGCCTCGTTGCCTTAGTGAACAGAGAGATAGATTGATTTTTAGTTAGATTAGGATTAACTTGTAGGTATTGATAGAGGGCATCAGATTTTTTTCTCATCAGAGTTAAAAATAATGGTATGGGGAGGTGTTGTCGCCTGATTATCCATCTGAACTCTCTTGTCGAGAAATCATCCACTCCATAATAGTCTAAGACCTTTTGAGATTGCTCAGGGGTGAGGTTTGGGTTTCTCGTCAATCTGCGGTATATACGGGGTAATTCCTTTCCCACTAAAAGAGGGTAGTAATAGGGTGTAGTAGTAATGATGTGGTTGAATTGCTCATTAGTGAAATGTTGTTTGCTTACCAAACTCTGCCAACTCAGAGTAGTTGCATCATTGAGTAGTCGCTCCGTTTGTCCATAAGTAAGTTGGGAGTTTTTGGCAAGTCGTTGAGTGGCCGTGTTGATGCCGTCTGTATTCTTAATATATTCTGAATCAATCAAAAACTCAAATTGTTTATCCGTTAGCCGAGAGTAGCGAGCAATATTGCTTAAGACACCTTCCACCTCTAAAAGTTTCATAGTAGTAGGGGGAAAACTTAGAAAATAATCAATCTGTTCGGAACTGAGATTGGGGTTCTGGGTTATCTCTGCAATTAAATACTTGCCCGTATCACCAAATAATCGTGGGTGCAATTTCGTCCAAATGTGAGCCTCTGTTGGTTTCTCAGGATATAATTGTCTAAACATCCAATCAGGTATCTTACCCTTATGCAATATGTTTCTCAGAGTGAGTCGGGCTGCCTTGCTAATCTCCCTCAATCCTGTGGGCTTCCCCCAATTAAATTGGGAGTATCGGAAATCAACATAGTGTTGTCCCTCTCTCAATATAGGGAGGAAAACATCACCATCTGCTTCAGTATAGCCATAACCACTTAGGAGATATTCGGTCTGACTCATTGTAAGATTAGGGTTTTCACTTAAACTTGTTAGAATATCAATTGTTGGCTCATTCGATTCTTCCATCACAACCTCATCTTGAGATAGAGATAAATCTATGAGTTTCTTAAAGTAATCCACCATCTTTACCACTTCCAATTGAATATCCCCGATGCGAAAGGTTGGAGGGGGGTTGGATTGATTGAAGGGTTTAGGGCGAGATGCAGATTCTCCACCTTCTCATCGTTAAAGAGTAGCATGAACTGTTCATCAGTTAGTTTCGCGTCTTCGGCAAGATGCTCCTTATTCACTCCTTTAGTGTCGAAAAGCAAATCTATTTGCTCAGGTGTTAAGTGTGGGTTTTGAGCGAGAGAGTCATTATCCACATACCCATTTGTCCAGAATCGTGTGAACTGTTTATCAGTAAGTTTAGAGTATGTAGCCAAATCATCTTTATCCACTCCTTCAGTATTGTAAAGTAAATCTATTTGCTCAGGTGTTAAGTGTGGGTTTTGGGCGAGATAGTCCTTATCCACATTCCCCCAAAATCGCCTGAACTGTTCATCCGTAAGTTTAGGGTTTGCAGCCAAGTCCTTTCTATTCAACTTTTCAAGGTAAAGAAAATCTATTTGCATCGGTGTCAAGTTTGGGTTTTGGGAGAAAGAGTAATTATTCACCTCCTCATCACCAAATAATCGCAAGAACTGATTCTCAGTTAGTTTCCCGAATGAGGAAAGAAGCCCTTTATCCACCCCTTCAGTATGTAAAAGTTTATCTATTTGCTCAGGAGTTAAGTTTGGGTTTTGGGCGAGAAAGTCCTGCAACCCCCCCAAATCGTATAGTAGTTGAAATCTGTCTATCATATTCCTCACTTCCTACTCGTAATTTCTCAAAGCGATGGCAATGGGGAATCTCGGTATTCCTGCATCGGTTAATCCGAAGTATTTTATCGTCATCATTTTGCCAATGTAAGCATCTGGGGTGGTTGATACGGTGTTAAACATGGCACTTCTCTCTGCCAATGTTCCTTTAGGTCTGGCTCGGAACTCCTCACCAGCAGGAGTTTCCAGAACCCAGATAACTGTTCCAGCATCCTTTCCTTGCGCTTCCTCATAACCTATGACTTTAAACTCAGCATCATCAAACTTCTTGTATTTCTGCAAATGTGCGCTGCGCTTACCCTGATACGGCGAATCAATATTCCTGAACATCAAACCCTCAAACCCTTCTTGAACGAATTGCGAATGTCTTTTATCTCCTTCTTCCTTATTTGCTACTATGAAGTTTTCCACCACATCCAGATAAGTAGGGGTAGTTTGGCTGATAGTGTCCTCCAAGAACTTATGCCTATCCTTAAACGGCTTCATACGGTCATTCAAGTCAATCATATCATAGACATGGTATCGTATTTTTTCTATCTCTTTCGCATCTGCACCTTTGACTGTTTGCCTTCTGACCAGCCCTGCTAACTTCTGAAAAGTCATTTTATCTCCATGAGCATACAGTTCCCCATCTAAAACGATATTGGATGGTAGGTTTAAAGACTTAATCTCATTCCTGATATGGTCTAAACCGAAGAAAGGATTGTTTCTTCTGGACATCATAATGACATCACCATTAGAATCAGTCCATGATAAGCATCGAACACCATCTAATTTTCTCTGAACAACAGCAGGGAAGTCTATCTTAGAACCGTGTTTATCGAAAGATAAGGCGGTCATAGCGGTCACAGGAGAAACACTTGGTGAAGGTGGTGAAGGTGGTGAAGGGGGTGTCGGATTAAGATTTACCATGCCGAATATGGGTTTAACAGGAGGTGTGGATTTCGGTGCAGGAAGATTAGCAGGTGATGGTAGTGGGACTTGAACTCCTAACTTAGTAGCCATAACATCGCGGTAGGTTTTAGGAATGGAGTTTAACGGAGTGCCTGAAACTCGATAACCCGACTTTAATTTTCTTTTTTCAACAGATTCCAATTTCTTCCAACCCATCGCAGAATGAGATACATTGGAAATACTGATAGAACCTGCTCGACCAAAACCATCTATCCTTCCATGTGCTGTCACATATCTATCTCCCACACCTAAACCTGCATACCACTTGTGAGAGTTGGCGGCTTGGTCATGGAACTCTAAATAGAACTCTTTGATGTTCATAGAAGTAGTTGGTGGTGTGGATGGAGAAACAGCAATCGCAACAGGCATGGACTTGGAAGGTATCTGGTGTTTAGTTAAAACTGATTTCAAGGCGGTCTGACTGTCAATATCTTGCTCATAAAGTTGTTTTAATTCTTGATTGGCAGCCATAGGCAATCGAGATAAAGAAATACCCCATCCCTCTGCGAATACTCTGACGGAAGCAGGGTGGATATACTTCCAATTCTGATATGAAACACCGTTCTTCCAATAGTCATTACCTTGCTTATTGACACCAATTTTAGGGATGATACGCCCCCTTTTATCTCGATAACGCCGTTCCATATACTTATGTTGCAGGGCGACTATATTAACAAATGGGCAATAACCTTGATAAGTAATGTGGCTTTAATGAATGGTATGGCAGGAATGGATTGGTATGAATCGAAGTCGGTTTTGTATCATTTAAGGGATTTCAGTAAGGACAGGCCAATAATAATGGCTTATTCCGAAGGTTCACGGAAGTTCTTCCGCCCCATTTCCATGCCTACTACTCAAGCGGCACAGAAATGGTTGAGATATTTCTCATACCCTCAGAAATATCCTCACCTTTACCAATCCTGTGTCCGATTCAACATGATGAAATTAAGGAGTTTAGCCCCTGCCCTTCCGAATGCGGCTCTTAAACCACCTCCTTTAAGGTCGAAAGAGGAGCAAGTAATCTATCACAATTACACTAACGCCTTTCAAAAGTGGAAGGCTGAAGTCTGGAATGAAACTTTAGATGATGAAGGATTCTGTATTGGAAGGGATTTAGTCTGGGATGTTGATGATGTTTATGAGGATTCAGATGCTTTGATAGCATCTTGCCAAATAGCCGAGCATTTGAAAAACAAATACAATGTCGAAAAGGTGGAGATTGATTATAGTGGAAGTAAGGGTTTCCATGTTGTTGTAGCATGGGATGAAGCCAAAAAGGTATTGAACATGACTGAAAAGGACTTAACCCCTTTACAGACTTGTGCCAAGAGAACTTGGGGGTTGGTGAAAAAGGTGTTCCGAGAAGCCACAGGGGAGGAGTTTCGTGAGGCTGATTTATCTCCTATGAGAAGACAAGGTATTAGAAGATGTCCATTTTCAGTCCACCCTAAAACTCACCGTGTTTGTTATCCTCTGGAAAGCCGCCATGTTCTCAAGAACGGAAAGGTGGATTTCAATCCCAAGAGATTCCACTACAAGGTCTGTCAATTTCCTAAGACCCCTTTAAACTACATCGTCCCTAACGCATTGGAATGGACAGAGGAATATCTCAAGGCCGCAGAAGCATTCAAGAAGGAAAATCCTCAAACAAAACTTTTCTCTATGTGAGTTTATTTTCTTTTACCACCAAAATAAGGAACACCGTGTCCTTCAGCCAACATGGTTTCCACAAGATTCTCTCGGCGGTCTTCTTCATCTTGGAAGAAAATTAAAGTTAGTTCTCCCAGACACCTACCGAACTTACCCACACCATGAGATTTTAAGATGATGCGGTCAGCAGAATCTAAAAGTTCCGCCACTCTTGCAGAAGCCGCTTTCCCTCTGGCCTTCTCCTCTAAATCCCTTGTTCTCGATTCGGGAGCATTGATACCATAAAGTCTAACTCTGATATTGTGATGAACTTTAAAGCCCAAATCTATCTGAGCATCAATCGTATCACCATCAACCACTCGTAAAACTTTCATTTCATACTCAAACATACTACCACTTTCCTATTGGGCAAGACTCAGAACTCTTTTTAGCCTTTAGAGCCAAAAGACAACCACACAGATTACACTTGCTAATCGTTAAACTGCGTTTGAAATGTTCACACGAACCACAGATGTTCATCCGATTGAAGTAATCAAAACTTTTAACTTCTATGGTTTTACCCTCATCACTCATAACATGAATAATCAGTTTTACCTTTTATTCCTTTGGGTTTGAGCAGTATGATTCATATAGCGGTTGTTCATACTATGAGTAGTGATAATATGAAGACAGCCAAAAATCACATGGAATATGTGTTAGGTCTGACCCCTCATCAGTTCGACTTGTTAGAGTTCCTAAGAACACAGTTGAGAGATGGAAAAGATGTGTCCAGAAAGGAGTTGCACCAAATGTTAAAAATTGACTCAGCAACGATAGCCCGTAATCTATCTAAGTTGATAGAGTTGAAATTGATTACCAGAGAATATGCCTTGAGCGAATCCGCACCTCCACATTATCGTTATAAGACCTATCAATCGGAATACTATGAGGAGTATGTGGATAAAGCAGTTGATGATATGATGCTGAGTATCAAATCCTATTTATGTGAGTAATATGACTAAGAAACAGTTAGTGGATAACATCGGCTCTATTGACGATTTCGGAGTTTCAGGTGGTTATGACCCTGCGACCCTTAGAAAAGAACCCCCATCAAAACCCTCAAACGAGGAGTCAGATGGTTATGTTGTAAAGTGGGAAAATGGTGAAAACAATGAAACCGTTAAACCGTTTATCGTGGAGTCGCGTGAAACTCGCAAAGGGGTGAAGAAAACAGTTTATCCTTTAATGCCATTTTGCCGTTGGTGCTCACCTGCGGCCAGAAGGGAAGATGATTCAGAATGGACTTCGGGTTGGAGTGAAGAAGGTGCAGAAGTGAGAATGCACAAAAGAGAGGCACGATTAGTTGGTTTGTCACCTGAAGAACATTATTCATTTAGTCTGGTGGAAAGGAACGGTGAGGTAATCTGTGAAGTATGTGAGCAATTCCCTGATGATGGGAAGGAAATTAATAAGCCTATAATGACTGTAAAAAAGCCCATTGAGTCTAACCCTATTGTCTTCGATGTCACCTCACCACAATTCGGCATCAAAACGGAAGACTCTATTATCCGCATCCCCGAATCCTTAGTGGCTAAGTGGGTTGCCAAAGACCAACTGAAAAACGGAGATTTAGTCATAGGGGATAAGGATAAACTTTATTCTATACCTGCATCTAAGTTTTTAGAAACGGCAGTATGGGATGAAACCAACAAAGAATGGATTTTGAGCATCAGTAAATGCCAATTAGTTCCTGCCCTCATAGCGGAACTCGATGATGACAGGCTATCCATCAATCAAGATTCACTCCTCAGTTGGCGTAAAACCGCCCTTTCGGTTAAACATTTAGTAGCCGCCAATAATAACGGTTTAACCTATACTACATCCCTTCAAGAGTTCCTCGTTGGGGGCTATTCAGAAGGTTCATCATGGGTTTTCGATGTGGATAATTGTAGTGGTCCTTACTTCATGGATTTAGAATGGCTGCTTGCAGAAGATGAAGATGTTGAAACTTTGATAGAAGATAAACAAGGCACACAAATGGATATTCTTGATTTTTGAACATTTAACCCTAATGTTTATAGGTGATGCTTGAGTCCTATGAGGCAGGTGAGATACTATGGCACACAGAACTAAGTGGTATGAAGAAAGAGTTAGAAGATTTTTAGAGAATGGCGGAGCAGATGGAAATGGTGCATCAACCGCTACTGAGATAATTGAGCATTTACGCTCCTCTTGTGGTAAGAGGCAGTTGCCATCCACAGGTGCAATCTCTCATTCTCTGAGGGGTGTCAGAGATAAAAGTGGAAACAAGATTTTCGTTGAGGTGGGGCAGACTAAAGTAGCAAGAGGTGATTCTCGCAGAAGGGGCTATATGGTTTCCGTCTGGGCTTTGATTAACAATCCTAAATTGACTGACCTCCAAACCACTTACAAGACTTCTAAGAAGGGTTCTCAAAATTAATACTATTTTAGACTATGTTTGAGAGGTCATACGACTTCATGGAAATAACTTAATATAGCGTAAGACATAATTAAGTTTGTGAGAAGTATGCCCGAATATGACGAGCCGATGATATATCCTTTTGAAAGACTATCGGATTTAACTAACGGTCAAGCGAATAAGGTATTGAAAGAGTGCTACTCTCATTTAGAAGTGTGTGAAAGTGATTTAGACTTTGAACAAATACCTTTGAAGATGAAGATAAATGAGGATTTATTTCAAGATTTAATACAGTTAATGAAACTCAAAGGGTGGCTCACCCTTGAATAATAGTTAAATACTATGTGGCCGTAGGTGTAAGTATGACCATAGAGCAACCTGACCAACAAGAAATGACTATGCCTTTATTGGCTGCTACCACAACTGACGGCGGAGTATTTATCGCAGGTCAAGCACCTCACTATGGTAATTCGGCTGAATCAGAAGCATGGAAGATGGCTTTTGAAGCAGAGGGAACAACCGAGATAAATGCTTTATTCGATAACGGCGACCATGTTATAGTGGAAGTGCTGACTGAGATGGGATTAGATGCTAAGGAGAAGAAACTTGGGGCGAAGATGGTTTCAGTTATTCGCATTCCATATAGTCAAATCCATTTCGTCAAGGCAGGTTATCTGAAGGGCATTCCTGCTCCTGATTCTAACACGGATGAGTAAGGCTTAAAAGTAAGCCTACTCTCGGTGATACCATGAACAGTTTCAACTCTAATGGAATATCTTATCCATTATACGATTGGCAAAGTGATGCCATTAAACAATGGAAGCAAAACAATAATAGGGGAATAGTTCAGGCTACAACAGGTTCAGGTAAAAGTCGTTTGGCTCACGCTTTGATTGTTGAACACCTTACTCAGCCTAACGCAGTAGTCACCGTTCTTGTCCCTCAAGTTTCTTTACTTAGACAATGGGCAGATGCTTTGGATAGCATCTTAGGTTTCAAAGTTGGTCGGTGTGGAGGTGGCAAGAAAGATATATCCGAAAGGATAAATGTAATGGTTATCAATACTGCATTGAAGATTTTACCATTAAAGGAGTATAAAAATCATCTGATTGTTGCTGATGAGTGTCATCGTATGGCCGCCCCTTCCTTTCAAAGAGTCTTTAATATTAGTTATCAAAAGTCGTTAGGACTATCGGCCACCCCTGAAAGAGAAGATTCAGGGTTAGAGATTTTAACTACTTTGATTGGAGATATTATTTACGAATATGGCTATGAAGATGCGTTAGAAGCAGGAGTAATATCTGATTTTAAAGTCTGTGCTGTCCAGATTCCCTTGACCGACTTTGAGAGAAAGGAACATGATGTAGCCCACCAAACGATTATCAACCTTAGTAGGAGATTAAACTCTCGATATGGAGGTCGTGGAAACTTGATAATTACTTGTCAAAGACTTCTGGCCAATGGGACAGCCGATAAAGATGTAGGCTCATTTCTTGTTTCCATTCAAAAGAGAAAGGAAATACTGAACACCGCATTTAATAGGTTTAAAGCATTGGACTTACTTTTACACCAGCATAAACAAGGTAAGATAATGGTTTTCCATGAATCCATAGATGACATTTCCAAATTAGAAAAGAAATACAGTTATCTCAAACCAGAAGTATATCATAGTAAAAAAACGGCTAAACAAAGGAGAGTCGCATTAGAAAGTTTTTCTCAAAAACCGCAAGGCTTACTGTTATCTTGTAAAGCGTTAGTCGAAGGTGTTGATATTCCTGATGCTGATGTGGGAATCATGGTTTCAGGAACGCGCTCAGTTCGTTCCAGAATCCAGACTATCGGGAGATTACTCCGAAAGGGTGGGGCAGCACAACCTGTGATTTATTTATTTTACATTCCCGAAACTTCCGATACTAAAGCCATAACCAATTTGTTAGATAAAGGATTTCCAAAGGATAAATTAAGATTTATGAAATACTATCCTACTACTCAAAAAATCATTGATGTCCAAGTTGATGTTGAAAAGGTGTTTAAGAAAAGAACCTTTAAAAAATATGCTGGTAAAAAGACTTGCCCTAAATGTGAAAGAACATTCAAGGGTGAAACAGGTTTGAACAATCATCATTGTATTCCCTTAGAAAAGATGAGTTTTGACGATTTCTTTTTAGGGTTTATGTCCAAAGAGTAGTGTTAGTATGTCCCGAAAGTTTTCTGCGAAGGCCAAAGATTTCGACTTAAATGTTGATATTACTAAGACCGTAGGTGCTGATACGAGAGCATCAGAGAAAGTTGAAGCCTTTAGGGATTTATTCTTAGACAGGTATAAGAAGATAAAAAGGTATGTGGAAATGAATTATGATTTTCAAGATTCAGTTTCTATTGAAAAAATAGTGGGGAATCGAGAGAAGTATTCTTCATGGGATGCTTTAGGAAGAACTATCGTCATGGTTTTAGAGGCTAAGAAAACTCGCAAAGGATATTTGAGATTAGTAGTGGAAGATACTTCAGGGGAAATGGATGCTATGGTCAGCCCAGAAGTTTTAGAAAGGATTGGGACAATAGCCACAGATGATGTAATTGGAATTGAAGGTCAGTTATCCAAAGATGGAGGTATCTTTTGGGTTCGTCATGTAGTATTCCCACAGATGATTAAGAAAGATAAGAGTGATGAAGAATGTGACCCTGTTTCTGCCGCATTTATTTCTGATATTCATAGGGGTGCTGACAATTTCTTAGATAAAGAATGGAACAAAATGTTAGATTGGTTAAACTCGGATGACCCTATGGCACAAAACATCGGATATTTAGTTATCTCAGGAGATATTGTGGATGGGGTAGGGGTTTATCCCAACCAAGAACAAGAATTGGATATTTCAGATTTGTATGAGCAATATCAAGTCACAGGAACAGATTTAGAAAGAGTTCCAGACCACATGGAAACTATAATTTTGCCAGGTAATCACGATGCAGTTAGATTGGCCGAACCCCAACCTGTTCTTTCTTCCGAAGTCCAAAGTCATTTCAATCATGGCCATTTCGTAGGTAATCCATGTAGGTTTAAAATAAGTGGGAAAGATGTTCTTTCCTATCATGGTAAATCCATTGATGACATGGTGATGAATCTTAAAGAGGCTTCTTACGAGAATCCTGAAAATGCTATGAAGCAGATGTTAAAAAGAAGGCATCTTGCACCTCAATGGGGTGTTAAGAACCAAATAGCCTCTGAACCTACGGATATGCTCACTATCGAAACAACACCAGATATTTTCGTGACAGGACACACGCATGGTCATTGTATGCAAAAGTATCAAGATGTCCAACTTATCGTTTCAAGCACATGGCAAGGTCAAACCTCATTTCAGAAAATGGTCGGGTTTGAGCCTAAACCAGCCATCGTTTCTGTGGTAAAGTTGGATGATGGCGAGGCCGCGACTGTTAATTTCTCCTAACGGTTGATATACTATCTGCCTAAAATAAGGTTGTATGTCTGCTTACGAACTATCTGTTGATACCACCGCAAAGGGGTATGGCCACAAAGAATGGTCTAATCCTACTAATACTGAACATAGGCTTTATTTACACCGTTTTGAAGGAAAGCACAAGAAGGATTGTGGCCACATAGACTTAATGAAAAAGGAATATTACCCTCCTAAGAAATCGAATAGAAAGGCAGACGATATTGAATACTGTTTAGATGGTGAGGGTGATGTTGTCTTTCTGATTAATGTGGATTCAGAACTATTATCTGTGACTAAGATGGCATCGCAGAAGATAGTTAAGGCCACTAACAAGAAAAATATTCTGGATAAGACCGATGACCCGCAACAAGTTATTCAACACTTAGCATCTGTTCATGCCAATGAAACTTCCATTACAGTTTCTTATGGAAATACCGTTGAGGTTAAGACTAAGAGTAGTTTCGGAAACATTCAAACTCAATATCCTAAAATGTCAATGGAGATTAAAATAGAGGGTGGCTCAGATATACCTAATCTAACCCAAGTGGCAGACAATTTAGTTAAGTTAGTTGAAGGTAAATTAACCGATATAGTTAATGATATTACAGGGTGAGTAAATGGATGATATTCTAAGTAAAATAATGGATTCAGGCTCTCCTGAGATTTCCATACCATCTGGCCCACAAAGAGTTATTATCTTTAAAGACGACCCAGAAGAAAAGAGTAAGGTTTATTGTTTGCTGCAACTATCCGACACGAATAAAATAATGGTCATTGGACACATGAATAAAAGTGATGTTAAAAGAATTGGAAGGAGTATGTAAATATGGATAGAATAGATAATGCCTCAGTTAAACTAAATGAGAATGGATTGTTAGTGGATGTAAAGATTCACATGAAACCGAATGATGGTGATGGACTGTATATCGTTCATTTTGCGATTGTTCAAGAAGAAGATGGTGTTTTTAAGTTTTCAGTATTAGCCACGACTAATCTTTCAGACGCTAAGACTGAAGAAGATTTAATGGAGAATACATCGGAAATATGGTCATTACCTCTTAACAATAAAAAGAACTTTGAGAAAGCCCGACTTATTCTTGCTACTATGGTTAAAGATGGTTTTTACTATCAACGGACAACTTATTCATGGCCAGACCGACAGGATGTTGAGAAAGCAGATAAACAAGATGTAAATCAATTGAGAAACGAGTTCAATAAACTTCTCGACATACTGCGTGAGAAACAAGAGCAGTTATAGGCTAAGTGACATTATTGGTATTGGTGACTTAATGGAATTGACAGATGAAGCGAAGGCGTTTTTAGAAAGAACGGGTGAAACCTCTTTAGGGACTCAGAAATCTGTTAAGCAAATATTCCAACTCACCGAGTGTTCCGACAACCAACTTAACGCACCTTCTTATCGTGGGTCAAGTGGAATGTTCTATGTGACTCAATCATCCTGTGAAATCGTTGATGAATTAGGAAGGCCGAATCTCTGGGGTAAATGCCATCGCCAAATCTGGTATTCTAAGAATGGTTATGAGAGAGAACCAATAGACTCAATCGGTTTAAGGAGAATGAGTTATGGAGTTTATATCGAAGATGCACTTCAAGACAATTGGAAGAAGGGTGGTATTTATGTTCAAAACAATATTAAGATTAGAGCACACGAATACAATGTATCAGGAGAAATTGATGCGATTGTGTTCGACCACGAAGCCAATCACCCCGTTATCGTGGAAGTAAAATCAGGTTATGGTTATACCTTTAACAAGAATGTTTTCGGTAAGTCCAATCACCTTTATCAAAGTGGTTTCCCTCACACAGATTACATTATGCAAGTGATGTGGTATCTGCATTTACGAAAACCGATTGAGAAGATTCATGGTGATAGCCCCTATGCCCTTCTTTACTATATTGACCGTTCTGATTGTCGAGATAAGCAATTCGCCATAGAACTTTCAGATGGTTATACAGGAAGGCCGATAGTTATGAATAATTATGGGATAGAAATAACGCCAAACCCTGCGTATAAGATTGATAACAGGGCTTGTGTAAGAGATGTGGAAATCCGCCCCGTTCAAGGTATAACAATGGAGAGAATAATTGAGAGATTTAAAGAGTTGGCCGTGAAGTTAGAATCGGATGAACCTCCTGAAAGAGAGTTCTATTTACGATACCCAGATGAAATGGCGGAAGATATGTTTGAAACAGGTATATTGTCCCGAAGTAAGTGGAATGAACACCAAAAGGATAAATCCGCCCCTGTGGGTGATTGGAAATGCCTTTATTGTTCATTCTCAGCATCGTGCTACCCTGAAGGGGTTGATACTGACTTAAGTGCAGATAAAAAATTGGCTAATCGCTTAGTCCGTTTAACTACGGAAGAAGGAGAGCAGTATATTCAGACAGGTAAATTACCTGTGGTAGCATAATGCTAACGCATTAGTAGTGGTCGAGCCGAAGCCAACTTACTTACTCAGACTGAGTAAGAGTTAGTTTCGTCAGGCACAAGACTGTCTTCCATGCTGTTTAGTGCTCCCTTAACAGGCATACCGATTACAGGCACTTTAGCGACAAGGTTATCGAAACCAAGTGCGTGTGCTCCATAAAGAACGGCTACCAAGCCAAAGAGCCTTTGAACAGTAGCAGGGCCAACGCCGAAGTTCCATATTCGGCTCATAGCATCACCAATCAAAGGCAGGTCGAAAACGGCTGGTCCTGCAAGATGGAATAATCCTCCTACAAGAACAGACGCAGCACCAACAGTTCTTAGGGTCTTCATCATCATTGACATATTTTTTCATCTCCTTAATTTTGTGGTAGGGGTTTATTCCTATTCATAATTGGTTGTTTGACTATAAGAAGGCTTCGGTCGGAAGTCAAGAAGGTTTAAGAGGTATAGGAATGGCATTTTGCGTATTTCACATTATTACTAAAACTCTTTCCTTGTCCTTGCATTCCTTTTTAGCCCATTTACCCTCTCTTTCCAGACGGTCTTGGATATGATTAGCAATTTTTAAAGCACCTTCAGGGGAAACATGAGAGTGTCGAGGAATCATCACACTCTGAATACTCCATGAACCTTCGCTGTCCTGTCCCATAGTTATCTTAGAACCTCTGACATCATAGTATTTGCTCCCAATCGTATTCGCTGCTCTCGCAGCCCACGCTGGAACTCGGAAGTTAGTGAAGTCTTTAGGGTCACGGAATCTGACACGATAGTAATTGGAAGTAGCATCCGCCTTAGAGCCTCGTAAATCCACGCATTCCTCCACCATCTGCCGACCGACCTTATGCTTTCGCCCCCTTTTCATATCCTCTGCTCCCCAATCCACCTCGTTGAAGGGGTCATGTTGAGAGGGTTTGGTATTAGAGTCCCATTCCACATCTATGTGTTCAGGGTTTTTGCGTCCTATTTGAGTGCGCTTCATGGCGGTTTCAGGCGGTAGGTCGCCGTTTAACTTGCGAGGTTTAACCTTGACCCCCCTCATGTAAGTGATAGTTCCCTGTTTCTTCTGGGGTTCTTCCTCTGCTCGCAACCTGTTATCTAACTCCATTAAACGGTAGGCCATTTGCTTCTTGGTCATTCGACCACCTCTGACTTCCTGTTGTAAGTATTTGAGTTCTTCTTCTAACATGGCCTTTCTCATTAGATAATTAGTCATTAAAGCCTGTTGCATTGGTCCTGTGGCGGGTTCTGGGGCGAGAATTACTGAGGCAAAGTCTTCCATATTAAGAAGTTCTGATTCTGCACCTTCTTCGATACAACACATATCGGCTTGGTCTTTCTCATCCACATCATAGACCTCATGGCAGCGACCACAGACCCAGATTTTTAAAGTCATCTCATAAGCGTCTGCGGAATAATCAGAAGGAGTTTCCCCACCTTTAATGGCTGCCCATCCTAAAAGACCACCAACTGTGGCGTAAGACCAAAAATGGTCTTTAAGATGTTCTCTTATACTCATCTTGACCACCTGCTCTTACCTATTTCCTCGCTCATCTTCTTGATTTTAGTGCTGGTAGTCGTTTCAAAGAGAAATGGAAATATGCCATGAATGAAGGCCACTAATGATAATCCTCCTAAGATTAAAGAATACTTGAAAGCAGTTCTAAGATGTTTAAAGTATGATTCTCCTACGGAATGTGGATGTTTGGTGAAAGGGTTAAACATTCACTCACCAGCCTGTTTCGATTTTTTAATCACCCAGAGATTCCCTAAACCCACTCCTGCGAAACCTAAACCGAGTATCTGTCGGTAGGTTAAAGACAGTCCTTTAACTGTGATTAAAGGTTTATCTAAGGCAGTAGTGTTTCCAATCAGGATTGAAACTCCTGCCACAATATCCAAAACAGGGGAGAAAACACTCATGCTAATCATTGTTATGTAGCCGAAAGACTATAAGAAGATACTTATGCGGGAACACTTACAACATTAGTGTGAATCTGGGTGTAATACTCCTCTAAGGTATTAGCATCGCGTATTTTCACTAAAGCATCCCAATTTCCATCATCCAGACTTGCGAACAAATCTTCCACCACTAAAAGTTCTTCAACAGAATATCCAATAGTGTAAGTAGGTAAGTGGTCATAAGCCAAACTGTCGTAAAACAATCCATCTTGATAGAGGGAAATAGAAACTTGAATCTCAGTTTCACAACCTGCTACTGTGTTTTCCACCTCTATCCCCACCTCAATCGAATTGGTATCATACACATAAAGAAGTGAGTCAATGTGGTTAAAACTGTCTTCACAAGTTTCAGGCTCATCATATTCACATGAGCCATCATCCTCTGTGGCTTGTTCATCATAGTTATTCGCTTGCGTGTCTGTGCATCCATAAATAGTTTCATCTTCTTGCTGTTCCACATCTATCCCCCAAAAATTGACATTTTCCAATTCTTCATCATCTAAAGAAACTTTCACTTTTGGAATCCAATAACCTACTTCCACATCAACGAAAGTGTGGCTCACTTCATGTTCACTACTTCCTGAAACGGTTTCTAAATAGGTGTAATTAGCAGCATACCCTTCTTGATACAATTCAACAGATACTACTAAATCTAAATCTTGACAATCATCGGGTTGCACTTTAAACGCCACCAGAATATCATTTTGCTCAGAGTCAGAAGCCACATGACCCCTATAATGATTGACTATCTCGGAAGTGCAATCCTGCTCGACCGTATATTCACATGACCCATCATCCTCTGTGGCTTCCGTGTCGTGATTATTCGCCTCTGAATCCATGCACCCGTAAATTGGTTCAGGGTCATATTCACATGACCCATCATCCTCTGTGGCTTCCGTGTCGTGATTATTCGCCTCTGAATCCATGCACCCGTAAATGGGTTCGGGTTCAATTATCTCAAACTGACATAAACCATCATCATCCGTTGCTTCCAGATTATAGTTTAAAGCGGTATCATCGGTGCAGCCGTATATCACTTCTGGCTCGTCCTCACTATTTCCAATAATATCAATGATGCCGAAAGCCTCCATGCTTCCACCCGTTATCAAGAGGAAAATAGGAATAATAGTCGCGATTAGAGTTTTAAGATTCTCCGCCTTTTTCTGTGCGGAAGCAATAGCCCTATCCACAATATCTCCTTCTAAGGTAGTTTCGACCTTTACTGAAGTAGCATTCTCTCCACCGTTTAAAACTTTATTATTAGAAATATCGGTGTTTATCTCTTGGACTGTGGTGATTAAGGCAGCAGCCTCTTTCAGTTGAGTGACTAAATCCTTGTCAGGGCTTAAATGAGAATTGTTTAAAATCCCATCATCTAACAAATCAGCAAGGACATCAGATTCTTCACGACCTGTGGCTTCTGCCAGAACCTTAGCCCTTTCTGTGAGTTCATCTATGTCATAAGAATTATCTTCTGTCATCGTCCCCACCGTGATTCTATACAAAGCGGATGTCTTCGGTAGCCATGAAAGCCCCATATCCTTCTATTTCATCCCAAACCCACATGACAGGTTTAAGTTGCTTTGGCTCATATCCTACTTCGGCGGCGGTAGTATAACCGACTTTGACTTCTCCATCAGTTCTATAACTCCCGTCAAATCCTCTAAGTTCCACCATTAAACTGTCGCTTTCCACGACCATCGGTTCAGCCCCGAAGGATTCTGCACCGAAGGCATGGATATTATAAAAATCTTTAAAATTAATAATATCTTCATAAGTCTTAGAACTATCTGTATATGAACCATTGTTCCTAACAAGATATATTGAATCTGCTCCTATTACATCTGAAACATCATCATCGTCAGAGGATATTCTAATATCCTTAATACCGTAAAACTCATCAGCGTCTTCATCATAAATACTGATTGAATCATAATACCAATCTGGAACTTCTTCTGCACCTTCTTCTAAAGGAAACATCTCATTTTCATATTCCCATTGTTCCTGACATTCTTGACATATTCCATATTCATTAAGAGGGGTTGGTATGTTTTGGTCACAAACGAGTCCATAATCACATATACCTATTTCGGTGTAGTCTTCAGCCCCGAAACCCCACTTCGCTAACACCTTTACATCTTCGGGACTAATCGTTTCTATACTATGGACTCTTGCATATCCATCTCCCCATTCAACCTCAACATAATCCCAATCAAGGCTATATTCTATCGCGTCAGGTTCATCTTCCCACGCTTCTTCACCTTGCCTCATAGAGTATTGACTATTTATCAAGTGAGCGTAGTTTCTCTCCTCACTATCTCCATACTTGTATCTATCTCCTTTGGAGAAGATAACTTTGTCTATTTCTTCCATGTCACCATTTGTATATTCAAAGGTGACGAGATATTTTTCTTCTTCTTCAGCACCCAATGATTTCTTGAGTTTATCTTGCGCCCTTTCGATTTTCCAGAGATTCCAACCCCCATAGCCGATGAACCCCAAAGCGAGGAGATGTCTAATGGTAAAGTTGGTGTTTGCTGTTTTAAAGATACCTGTGTCTAAAAGGGATGAGCGACCTGCTAAAATAGCCACTCCTGCTACGACATCGAAAAAAGGTGTGATAACAGCCATGCTAATCATACATTATGTAGTCGAAAGACTATAAGAAGGCTTGGGCAACAAGGCAGTTCCAAAAAGACACCTTTAATTAGTTCTAATTCTTTACTATGGGTATGGTGCGAATAGTTTGTGTCAAGTGCAACGGTGTGGGTTGGCTGTTTGAAACCGAACTGAAAGTTAAATGTGACCTGTGTGATATAGACGGTTTCGCAGATTTAAAGGACAGCATAGACTACTACACCTACATAGAGCACAGCCTCGATAAACTTGGTATTCTCTGGGAAAAGGAGAAGGTTTCCAAGACAGTATCTCAAGCGTTTCCTGTAAAAGACAAGAAATAACCGAATCGCATTTATACCACTTGGCGATACTAAGGTTGTGTCAGCCCATTTTATCGAAGTGAAAGGTAATACCTTTAATCATAAGGACACTCTTAAATCCACCTTCAAACTCTGGTGGAAGGGAGAGTCTTGGAAGGGTAAATACCGCGTAGGAAGCCTTCTCCTACCTCGACTTATCTCTTACTGTTCTAAGAACCGTCTGACACTTTTAGTGGATGGGGAAAGAGTCGGGGATGTTGAAGTGGAGTCTGCTACTGATTACGCGGAAGATTATGAGAAAGACACCGTGAATCACACCGCCGAAGGCAAAGGTGGTGAACCTCTTTCCACTCACAGTTTAGCGACTGTAATTACCCCACATGGTTATGAGAAGATAAATGTTAAACCTATTTCGGAGAAACCTATGGTTGGAGATTACCAAAGCCTTCTTTCTCCTGATACTCCCTATACAGATATGCGAGCAGAACAGGAACATTTGCTTCCTTTGATAAGTGAAAAATTAGAAATGGGTTATAAGAATGTCATAGTGGAATGCCCCACAGGGTCGGGTAAAAGCGCATTGTCATATTGGTTGCCATTGGTTTTTGATACCAATTGCTATATTTCCACACCGTTAAAGGGATTACAGAAACAATACATCACAGACCACCCTTTCATGGCTTCGGCTATGGGCAAGGCTAATTACGATTGTGCTTTGGAAGATTCCGAACTTGCTGAATTAGACTTACAGGGTTGTAATGCTTCTAATGCACCTTGTAGGGTTATAGAAGATTACAAGTGTCCTCATGCTTTATCCACCGAAGATTTAGAGGGCATACTGAATGGTAATGATTTTTCCACCCCTTGTTCTTACTACTCATCTTACGCAGAAGGTTTAAAGAACCGATGGTTCATTGGAAACACTACTTATCTGACAGCCATGAAATTGTTCGGCAAGCCTCAATTACCAACACGACCCTTGCTTATAGTTGATGAAGCCCATACTGTTCCCGAAACGATTGAGCAATTTTGTGGGTTCTCACTTTCTAAAAAGCGCATAGCCCGCCTGATACATGGAAAAAAATACACTCCAAAACAAATGGAAAAGGTATTAGAAGAATATCCCTTCCCAAGTGTGCAATCAATGAAGGTTAATACGACACCTGAAACTCGCAGGTCGGATTGTATTAAGATACTCCTTTTCTTAAGAGCAATTGCTAAAGAAGTGGAAACTCGATTGAAACACAGAAAATACAAACCCGATGAAATGGGAGATGCTAAGGCTTTTATCCAACACACCACCTTAATGATGAAAGAACTCCAAGTTAATTGGGAGGGTTGGGTCTATCAGTTTGACGATGATGAAGTGAGGAATCAATTAAAAGTCGAGCCTCTTTCCGTAGCCGAATACGCAGAGGATTGTTTCCTTTCTTTGGGTAAGCAAAGAGTGTTTATGTCGGGAACTATTGTAAGTGCTGATATATTCATGGATGAATTAGGTTTAAATCCTGATGAAACTGTTTTCTTAAGAGTTAATGAATCCACATTCCCTGTGAGCAAAAGGCCATTCGCTATCAAGAGAAATGGTGGTTTAATGATTTGGAACAAGGAATCACAAGGCATTCAGTTTTCTGATTTGAAGAAAACAGCAGATGTGGTAGCAGAAATCGCGAGCCACTATCCTAACCATAAAGGACTTATCCTTCCCTATACAGATGGAATAGAATCGGCAGTTGTGGATATTCTATCAGATAATCACCCTGAAATCGCCGCCCGTTTAGTCCAACACACCAAGAATCCAAAGGAGCGTGAAGATGTGTTAGAAGACTTCAAGCAAGATGACAGTAATGGTATTCTTATTTCCACTTACGCCAATCAGGGATATGATAACAAAGACATCAAGTTCGTTATAATCTGTAAATTACCATTCCTTTCTTTAGGTGATACGAAAGTCCAATTGAAAATGAAAAAGAGTGAGAAGTGGTATCAGACAAAAACCGTCCAGACGATTATGCAACAATACGGTCGTGCCATGAGGTCTAAAGATGATTGGGGTCATGTTTATCTGGTGGATGCACACTTTTCCCATTGGTATCAAACCCGTAATATAGCATCCTTAATGCCGAAATATATCAAAGAGGCATTGAAGTAAGACTAAATATCATGCTTACTTATTTTGGTTATGTCCAATCGCAGAAGAACTCGTTATGAACGAGAATTGATTAAAGTAATGTGTGTGAAATTAGGGGAAAATTGGTATGGGCAAAGGGGAGCACATAGTGAAGGGGTGGATGTTTTACTGTTCAAGAGTCTGGATAACCACCCGATTTTATTCATGGGCATCAGATTGGAAGTAAAGAGTAAAAATGAAGTTTTCCCATTTTACCTTAATGAGAGAGAAAGACAGCAATACAACACTTACTTTAAACTTTACGAGGAGAAAAATGTGGAAACAGTTTATGCCTTCAGAAAGGTCGGTGGAACGGGAGAAAAGTGGAGATTTTGCCGACTAACCGACTTTAGCACCACTAAAAATGGGAATCCTACGGTTAGACAAGAAGACACAATAGGTATGACAGACTTTATCAATCAATTAAACAGTATAAATCCCAATTGACACTATCATTAAGTATGTCAGCCCCTTTAGAAGCACCTTGTTCCTTTTGTGATAAATCTATTGACTTAACAAAACGCGGAATCAAGGAAATTACAGATGACCAAAACATATACTGTGATAAAAAGTGCATGGGTGGAGCACAAACCAAAAGAGCCACTATAACTGTTAAATGTGCTTATTGTAATAAAGATTTCAACACTTTGAAAGGAAGGCATTCGGAATCTAATCTTTTCTGTGGTAAAACCTGTGCATTCTCGGTGCGGAAAGATAGATACTTCTGGACTATATTGTATGTGTTGTCCAAAGAAATCCGCTTCCTCTCGGCTGACCAGATAAGGGAAGCGTTGAAAACGAGAAAAGTGGATTTAACAGCGATGAGAATAGCCACGCGAATAGCGAGTAGCCCATTTGTCGAAGTAAATAAAGAATCCGAACCTTTCACATATCGGTTAAAAGAGGAATACATGGATAAACCGTATCTGTGGCACACCAGCAAATACTATCGTAAGATTGGAATGTCGAAAAAAGACTATGCGGCCAAGTTTGAATAAAACTAAATAGCAAAACATCCGATGTGTTTGTATGAGCAAGGAAACCCCACGCTCGTATTTACAAAGCGAAAACACTCCGAATGAATTAATTTTCAATAAGTTTAATGCGAAAATGTTATTCGCTGTTATACTTACTTTCAGCCTTTACGGATTAACCTATTTATTGGGATGGTAAATCCTTTTTCAACATGGAAAGATTAACGGCCAACCCCACTACACCTAATGCGATAGCCCATTGAACATAGGGGTCGCTTAAAACTTTGGCTCGGACAGCAGAGGAAACAGAACTCTTTGACCCTTCACATGAACCATCATCGGTAGTGGCTTCAGGGTTAAAATTAGTAGCATCCGAATCTGTGCAGCCTAATTTCATGGCTTTACTCCCTTGTTTGCTGCTCGGAGGAGTGAATTGCAGAGCCACACAAGTCTGAGTCTTAGGGTCTATTTTGAAACCATCCTCACATCCACCTACGATGTTGGGTAAAATAAAGTTCCCACCACTTTCATACTGTCCCGTTTCTTGATTACCCAGACTATAAACTTGATAACCTAAGAAGGGATAGTCACCTTGCCACATGGACTCACCTTAAGAGGGCTAATCCTAAGAATGCGACACCTATCAACATCCAATTATCCTTGATTTTATCCCCTAATGAAGACTCATCATCGTAAGTGCTGACTGTTCCACTTGTAGTGACAGTATCATCACCACTTTCATCCCCTTCAAGGTCATCTTCTTCCTCGTTGATAGTCCAATCCCCTAAAGTTTCATCTTCAGGAACTACTTGATTATCAGGAGCAGCCTCATTAGTGTCATCACTTGAACTTCCATTTCCACTTCCATTTCCACTTCCGTTTCCACTTCCATTTCCACTTCCGTTTCCACTTCCGTTTCCATCATCAGACTCACTCTCACAGATTCGGGTTTCCTTAACACCTACACCTTCTGCAATAGCCTGAGCACAAGGTAGGTTTTGACAAAACGCTCTTGGAGGATTGATGGTTCTTGTGCGAGTTTGCTTTCCACCTACACAATTAGACCATGCACTCCACTCTCCAACTTCACAAGTGCTCTTGCTTCTATTGTTTGGGACATCTGGGAAATCATTTTCCATAAAATCATCCCAATCGTTGCCATTCCACGCAGGGGCATCAGCGTGTATATCACGCATTATTGACTTAAGTTCTGAAGTGCTGATTTGACAATTTCTCCACGCCTTCAATGCGTCTTTAGGTGTATTGTAAGAAGCACCAGAAGAAAGTTCTTCTCCTATCACCGCAGAGTATTTCTGAGTGAAAATATCCGCACTCAAGTCAAAAGGAGAACTCATTATAGACATATTATCATTAATAGTTATCCGAAGGACTATAAGAAGGCTTTGTTTAACCAAGTAGTGCCAGACCAAGTAAGGCTATACCACCGAGAACTATATAGTTCGACATGGAATCTTCTTTCTTAACACAAGTCTGAGTATTAGAATCTAATTTATACCCAGAATCACACTCACAATCCCCTGCTGCATTCTGAGAAGAATTATCAGGGCATTCTCTTAAATCGGTGCTCCAATCAGAACCGCCACCATTTTCACTATCAGAACCACCGTCCCCACCGTTTCCACCGTCATCATCGCCGCGTCCATAGTAATCCCTGCCGTTTCCACCGTCATCACCGCCGTTTCCACTATCAGAATCTTCACCAGCCAATTGCTCGTCTATCCAAATCTTAGCCATGTTTATCGCAGCATCGGCTTCGCTTCTCTGAGAGTAAAACTGCTCCTTCACAGTAATCCTTCCTGTCCATCGGTCTTTAACAGTAATCCTGTATGGGTGGTCTTCATCACCATCAAGAGTTTCGGTTTCATCCCTATACATTGAATAACCTCTATACTCAGGTAATTTTACTAATCCACCGCTTTCGCTGGTTTCGGTTATCTTACATACTCCTAATACATTGATGTAGGAGTTTCCGTTAATGTCGCTCACTCCGACATTAGCATAGGTTTCATCTCCTAACTTTAAGCGGAACTTAGCAATTCCATCCCATGCACCCTCTAAATCCATGCTGAGATAATCGCCTGAATCTCCAACTAAAACCACATCCACTTGCTCCTTTCCAAAAACAGGAGAATCATCCCGCCCCACCACAGGCCATTCGATTACTTCATCCCATTCGTTTGAATCACTTCGCACATATCTTTCACGCCGTGTAAGACTTTTCGATTGATTGGTCTGCTCTTGAACTATGGGGTATCGGTCTTGCTTTCCTAAGATGAAATCTTCCTCTCCTACGGTTATTCTAAGTTTAACGGCGTAGCCTGACTTTACTTTGAGTTGTGCCGCACCAGATTTCTTAATCTTGTTGTGGTTCAGTCTGAGATTCCCATTCCCCGTCCATTTCCATTGTGTTCCTTTCTTTCCCTTGATGGTTATCGCACTAAAGGGATTGTCTGCACCCTCCATATCATCGTAATATCCTTCTAAGGTTTTAGCCCCTGCACCTGGTATCTCAAAGAAGCAGTTTTCATAAGTGGGATTGTCACTTTCCGCCCTCATGGTTAAACGGGGAGTGATGAGATTGTCAAAGACCTTGAAATACTCCATAATATCAATTTTAATACTCGACACCACTATTTTAAGTCATGGTAGGGAAAGCATTAAAAGTAATGTGTCCCACGAATAGTATATGCTTAAGATTGCAGTATCGGGGAAGATGGCCGCAGGTAAAACCACCCTCACCAACATAATACAACAACACCACGAAATGCAACAACCGCATGATGATACATTCTTTGAGGATATTTTCTCCTATTCAACCCAACTTTCCTTAGCCACGCCTGTTAAAGAAGTCGCTAAGGACTATTTTTTCATGCGTGAAAACCACAAAGACAGACCTTTGCTTCAGAAGATAGGGCAACAGTTCCGAGATATAAGACCTTCAGTTTGGATAGATTTGCTAATAGCAGAAGCAGAGAAGGAAACCGAAGATTTCGCTCAGAGGGGAATAGCAGGTTGTTTAGTCTGTGATGATGTCAGATTCCCTAACGAATTAGACGCTCTCAGAGAGGATGGTTGGTTCTTAATTAGATTAGAAGTGGATGATGAAATCCGCAAGAAAAGAATACAGGACACTTATCCTCACGATTACGAGGTGCATTGGGCTAATCGAAACGAAATATCGGAAACCGCTTTAGATGATTATGATGGAAATTGGGATTTAGTTCTCACTAATCCAAAGTATGCTGACCTTAAATCCATAGTGGAGAAGTTTTATGCTCGCTTATCCCACTCAGCATACGCATAGAAACTTGCACCTACCCCTAAGAGAAGCAAAGCAAATCTTTGCATAGCAGTAAATCTGTCCATGTAAGACTCTGCCGCCAACGGATGATAATGTCCATTATCGCGCCCTTCTATATCCACGATACCCATATAACCCATGTTTCCCAAAGCCTCTTGGAACTTAAACCAATCAATTCCCATGTCATTGAGTGCCGTCCCATTTTCAGTTGCCTTATTCATACCATTCTCCCTCGTTATTTGGAAAGGGTCAATCTTTGGGTTCGATGCTTTCATCGCTGAAACGATAGTTTTAGAATTGGGGAAGTCTAAAATCCTAACTCGATTGTGAATGACCTTCTCTCCCTTCTCCACCTGTTCGTGAGGATAAACAATGAATTGGACTATTCTCTTTCGCCCACCACTCTTATCAGAATCCCTAACTTCTAAGAACTCATCAATTAAATCAACTGAGGAGAAATACTGTCTGCCATTGTAAATCTTCCCATCTTTGAGAGGGTGGCCGTGTATAGTCCATTTTCTCTGGGCAGGTTTAAGTCCTTTGGCTGCGAAATCCTTCACACCCTTTTCAGCAGGTATAACTGAGATGGCGGATTCTCCACCTAAAGACGCTTCACCAATGTAGTATCTTCCGTTCTTTTCATAGACATAGGACATCCATTCTTTCTCTAAGTGGGTATCATCATTATGACTCTTGATTTCCTCTATCGCTTGAGGGGTAAATCTATTCCACTCTTTTAGCCAGGGCTTAGTCATACTGCTATTTACCCGTAAGACTATAAGAAGGCTCGTCTTTAAAAAAAGGCGTTAGTTTGAGATATTAGTCGTTGCCATGATTAAAATCATTATGATACTAAGGAAACAAAGTATTGCCACGAAAACCATTGTTCTCAAGTTTTTACTCATTTTATCCCTGTTGTGTCAATATCCAAACCTTGCCTTCTGGGAAATCCAAACCCCATTCAGCAGGAACTTCATTGGCAGTTTTACCTATATCTTGCCATGAAGTGCTATCTCCGTCTTTGGCCTTTCCGATTCCGTATTTGATTGAGTCAATGCTGGATTTAACGACATCCCAATGATTATCTGCTTCAGAACTATCAGGTTTAACAGAGAAAGCCATGAAATATCCGCCTTGTCCTTGAGTAGCCTCTTTGAAGGAAACTAATTTATCATCCATCTGTTCTTTTAACCATTCGGAAACACCATACAAGTCTGAGTAATCCCACACTCCTGAATAGCGTTTGTTGTTAGAATCTCGACCTGACAATCTTAAATCTTTCTTTGACACTAAAACCCATCCTGAAGAATCACTTGGTCTTTGTAATTGGGTTGCACCATCAGATGTTTTAACATATCTGTCACCAGGTAATTTAGGTGTTCCTTTAGCATCTCTGTCTATCTTTAAACCTTCAACTTCTTCTTCCACTTCTTCTTCTTCCTCATCAGGAATATCTGAGGGAGTGCTAATTATAGGGTCTGGTAAGTTAGGGTCTGGGTCTGTTTCTATTTTCTTACAGACATAATCTCCCAACACAGGGTCATATACTAATTTCTCATCAGGAGCGCATTGTCTTTCTTGCTCACACTTACCTGTCATAGAATCCCACCTTCTCAGGATTTGAACACTCTCCCCCTCTTTGATTAGAGTTAAAGGTGGGCATTCGCACTCTCCTGTGGTGGGGTTAAACTTTGTTCCCTCTTTCTTACGGCAATCAGGTCGAGGGTAGCATTGATTTAATTCCTTGTCGAAATAGAATCCTCTGGGTGCATCACCTGAGATTAAGCCGTTTTCATCCACACAATTTCCATCTGCATCCATTTCATAATCATCAGGACATTCTTTACAGGCACATTTCTCCCCATCCCATTCTAAATTAGAACCTTCATTGTCACAATTGACACACTCATCCCTTTCCACATGATAATGCCAACCTGCACCGTAAAGTTTAGCACAGTCTGGAACACACTTGTCTAAGATAGGATTACAGTCATAACCTTCAGGGCAAACGCGAGGAATACACTTCTCACATTCAATAGTATCAACCTTATCACCACTTCCATCTATGGCTACGCACTCAGTTCCTTCCATTCGATAACCTTCGGGACAGCACCTAATTAACTCTCCATCACGCATCTTATTGTAAAAGGGATTCTTAACCAGACAAGAAGGGCATTGGTCTTCAGGTCGAGGTTCTTCACAACCGTTTAAATCGAGTTCAACCCACGAACCTGTATCTGGATTCCAGACTTCTGACCAAGCGTGACAAGTCGAACCTACCATGCGACATGGAAGCCCTAAGCGGTTTAAAGCCAAGAACATGATATACGCTCTGTGCCGACACGCTCCTGCATTGGTGCTCAGGTATTTTCCTATCATATCGTCTTGATTACGAGGGATGTCTTCACAGAACCAATTGTAAAGCCAACCGTAAAGTTGCTCAATCGCCTCACCTATCTTCATCTCTCCTGTTATTTGTTGATTATCGAGAACCTTATCAGCATCCGCACTCCCACTTCCTTGTAAAATTACATTCTGGGCTTGATAATTTCCGTATTGCTCGCCTTTACCAGATTTATAGTCGTTAAAGGTTAAATCGCAACTGAATAAATTACTTGCGGCTGAATCTCCACCATAAGTGGAATAAGGCGGGGCGGCTTGGGTGACTGTGAAAGTGCAATCGGCGTGTAAGCCTGAGTTGTAATCTTGAATCTCCATATACAAACCATCAGCCGAGTCCTTGAAGAACCTGACTTTTTCTGGGACTTCTATTTCACTTGTGGGAGAGAGGATGTTATATCCTATGACCACCGCTTCGGCACTCAAAGAGGGAATCCTCAGTAAGAATCCTTGCTTAAACAAGGAACACTTCTGAGGTTTGGTTTCGTTTAAGACCCAACCTTCGGGCTGTGCATCGGGCAAAACCCTTCGCACCCCTTTTTGACCTGAGATAATGTGGAATCTCGGCCAAGTCACTAATTGAGTCTTACGGAAGGTTTCAGGGTCGTTGGACTCTGATAAGTCTGACACAGACCATCCGAAACCATCTGGTGCAGAGGGTCTTCCTGAATCCACTATATTGTAAGCGTCAATACGACTCATACGAGGGTCGGGAGGCATTTCTCTCCATACAGGCTTACACGGAGGTTCTTTGTTAGGGTCGTCTGAGTCGTCTTCTCTCAAGTCTAAACTGATGACTTGCTCGGTGATAATATCTCGCGTTCCCGATGGCCAAAGATTACGGCTTTCCTCTATTAGTTTTAATAGTTCTGAAGGGAAACTTTTAGCATCCGTTAGTCTTTGAGTTTCAGGAGTCGCAGGTGTGGAAACAGAAGGGGTGGAAGGGATTGAGGTAGTAGTGGAAGGTGGTGTGGGAACTCCGCCAAACTCTATATCCTCAGTAGCAAAACTGTGTGCTCCTCCGATAAGATTGTCAAACCAAGTTTTAATCGCTGGTTCAGCCGCTAAACTCTTGCTAAATATTTTAGTGAAATCCGATTCACTTAACACTTCACTACCTTTAAACTGCTTCCCTAATTTAAGTAGGATTCCTCCGTTGTCAGTTTCCACCAGACTCAAGGAGTAATCCGAAATGTTCTTGTTTAGAATCTTCAAGGCTTTTTTAGGCTTCCCTACGAATCTTACTGCATTATCTTTAGCCATCATCTCAGGGTTAAATCCTGCCCTCTCCAAAATACGATAGGTTTTACTGAAAACATCATCAGGATTTTCAGCCTCTAAAGAGTTTAATCTCTGCTGGAACTCTCTTAGGATAAAATCAAAAGGAACTGTTTTTCGATAGTCAGGCCAAACGCCATCATCAGAATCCAGATAAAGAGTCAAGTTAGATGAAATGTCCTCTATCTTACTCTGTGAGTTCTCACTTGCATGAGGGGCGAGTTTAGCACATCTGATTATCAATCGGATAATTTTTTTACGATTATCATCACTAATAGGATTCATTACCATGTAAGCACCATTATTATTTATCAGAACCACTATTTCATTGTTTGTGTCTTAAAACGCTACACTCACGCGCATAGTAGGATAGAGGGAAAATACATCTAAATCCAGAAAACGAATACTTGATATACTAATTGACTATACGATAGTTTGCCGAACAAGGCACAAAAATGGAGTTGAAGAAAAATGCCAGCAGATAATGAAATGAACACAGAACCAATAGTATTGACAGACGAGGCTTCCGCCTTCCTTGAGAGGGTTGAAGCAGACAGGGCGGCTAACGCTGGCCCTAAGTTCCGAGTGAACACAGATAGATTCACCGCAGAGCAAGGTCACTATTACAGCAACTTTGCTATTGTCAGAACGCCTAACTACGACATTCCTTCCCAGAAGGGATATGGTCCTTCCACAGCCGTCACTATCGCAGACCTCTCTGATGGTCGAAGATACACATGGTGGGTTAGCAACACTTTTGAGCAGGAGAGGCTTCAGAAGACTCTCGACAACGCTATCAGCAACGGGGATTCTTATCCTTTCGCTGTTGAGTTTGTTCGCCACAAGAAGATGTCCAAGAACGGAAACGAATACAATGTTCTTAGCATCGCTATCACCGACTCTGGTGACGCTGTGAATCTGCCTCAAGTCCCAGAAGACCAACTTGAGGAATGGATTCCTGAAGACGATGAGTGATTGCTGAAAGGCATCATCTAATTCTCCTAACTCAGCGAGTTCGCTCTTAATGGGCGACTCGTTGAGTTGGAAACATAGCCCACTCGCCATGCTTATGTCTGTGGTCATCACGACACCACTCAAGGACATTTGCTATATTAGTGGGGCGTAGCACCTAAAACCGTCACTTCCCTAACTGTGTTCTTATCAGTTGAGCGAGTCGTGCGTGAGGCTGAGAATATTCTTCCTACGGTCAAGGTGGGTCTAAGGAAACCAAACCACCACACTTGCCTACAACAAGTTATGCTATGCTACTCATAGTGTAATTCATAACGGCTTGGAGTTTGTAGGACTCTAAGCCACCACTTTCACAAGGGTTAGTGAAAGCCAAATACCAAGCCCAACAAATAACAAACCCCTAAATACTGTATGACTATGAATAAGGACTGAGGAATCCTAATGGCTAATAAGAAGATACCTGCTGATATTCGTAATTGGGTAAGTAAGCAGGTTGATAACTTCCAAGACTCAGAGGGGGATATGAACTCAGTATTTCTTTCCTCAGTCACAGGAGAAGTAAGTGAAGGTTCAGGTTATGTTATTCGTCTAAGCATCAATCCTATGATTAAAGCCAAAGGGGATAAGAATCCTGCACCATCTGATAGAGTAATCATAGAGTTCGCCGTTGGTGATGGTTCAAGAGCCGCCCCTTGTGCTATTCATAATGGTTCAGCCAAACAACTCGGTGGTGGTTGGGACGATTCTGAGCAGTTTAAGAACGCTCTGGACTTATTGGCTCAAGCACAATACGATGGAAAGAGATTGAGAATCAAAGGTCAGTATCGAACCTATAAAAATAAAAGATTATTCATTGTTGATACTATCGAAAAGGATGAAGATTCTAAAAAGTCTAAATTGACTGAAAGGCAGTTTAACACCTTTATCCGTAAATGCAACAAAGCCAACTTAACTCCTTTGGAGATTATGACTCAAACCCTCTGGGAAAAGTTCTTTGCACCAGAATACATAAGGAAGGCAGTATTACTTTTCTGTCTTTCACCTTATGAGAAACACGAATTGATTCATATTGGAATCATCACTTCTCATGGTGAGGGTAAAGACACTTTAGTTGAGAAGGTAATTCAACCTTTAGTCCCTTGTGGTGTTGCATCATCAGGGCAAATGACAACTATACCAGGTCTGGTAGGGGCTATGTCGGGTGATGATTTAGGTTCTGTTGATGTAGGTCTTTTACCTAAGATGAACAATGAGAGAATCGCACTTTCCGAGTTCCAACTTTGGAAAGATACTGTATTTGGTGAATTGTTAGGTGCTATGGCTAATGGTTTCGTTCAATTAACAAAAGGGAAGTTAGATATTAGAAAACCAACTTGCGTTAATATGCTTCTGCTCGGTAATCCACCCCACCACTACTCACAAGACAATTCAACAAAAAGGGAGATGATGGAAGCCTTCGGAAGATACACACCTCAGATTGTTTCCAGACTAACTTTGATATTCACCCAACTTAAACTCTCCGAAGACGATAAGCAAGATTTCGTTGATGAAATCATAATTAAGAATATGGATGACTATGGTGCAACTGTTTCTGATTTAAAGATATGGCAAGCCTTTTTCAGAGAATATCTTCGTTTCGTTTCCCGCATTCCCGTTTCCATATACGATTCTTATGGATTGATAAAATCCGTCTTTGACACTTTAAAATCAAAAAGGGAGTTCCAAGAAGTATTCCACGCCAGAGGCTTACCCGATAACAGGAAATGGGCAGAGTTCGCCAATCTTTGCCGTTCTTTCGCTCGTTTGAATGGGAGAAATCAAATAACTAATGAGGATATAAGAGAGTCTTATAGTGCTATGCTAACTTCCCTTCAAACTTTGACTACTCATTTCGACTTAGACGATTTAGCATTAGACTTATCTCCTGTTATGAGAAACATATACTTGGAAACCAAAGAAGCAGGTGCGATAGACAGCACCACTCTCGGCAGGAAGTTGAGATTAAAACCTAAAACCGTTATGTCTTGCTTGAAGGAACTTAAAGATAAAGGCTATGTTCAAGAAGTGGGAGATGTTTGGGTAGTGAGTTCAGATGAAGCCCCTCTTAACAGTTCCTTTAAAATCACTACTGATAAAACAGAAGGGTGGGATATGAAGGAGATTCCTAAAGGTGATGGAGAAATTAGTGATGAACTCTTAGAAGCGTTAGAATCATCCGAAAAACCTTGAAAACACCAGAATAAACAAAGACCTAATATAGCGGCTGACAGTAGGTGTAATTAGATGAAAGCAGATATTGTCAAAAGAGTCCTTCAAGCCATCTCTTTTATTGAGAATCAAAACATGGGTGTTGATTCTGCGGCACGAAAAGCAGGAACGGATAGAAGAACAGTCTATAAGTATCTGCAACAAGTAGGTAAAGAAATAATTCGCTCTGGAAAAGGCAGGAACTTTAAAATCTCTATTAAGGATTTACCTAAACAAAAAACAGCAGTTTTAGAAAGAGTAAAGAAAGCCGTAGCCTTAATGGAAAGGAGAGGTATGGGAATTGACTCGGCTTCTAAATTAGTGGGAACTGACCGCAGAACTGTTTATCGTTATCTTACCCAACAAGGAATAAAAATTGTCAGAGAGGGAAAAAGTCGAAAAGTAGTAATTCAAAGAAGTCCTAATCAAAAGAAGGTGGATTTCATCTGGGCTATGTCCAAAGGCCAAACTGCAACCGAAGCCGCTAAAGAACTTAACACTACTGTAAAGTCTATGGCTAAAGTAAAAGAAGATGGAAATCCCATAATCAAGAAGGTAGGGCGAAAATGGATTGCACAATTTTTACCTGTCTTTAATCATAAGTTAGTGGTTTATGGAACTTTGTCTGGATTCAATGGTAAAACTCTGGGAAGGCAAAAAGTCGCCCCTACTAAAGCCAATGACAAAAACTTGGATAAGGACTATGCTGAGATTTGGTGGCAAATTGATTTCAATAACTTTAAATCCACATTAGACGCTTTAGATGTGGGAGAGTGTCACGCCCCCCAAATATACTTGATGTTGAAAAGCAGATTAGAAATACCAAGTCTTTTCAATCCACAATTAGTGACTTCTTTCAATACCGACCCTCGTATTCAGCAACACATAGTGAATGAGGGCAGGGGAACGAATGCTTCTGATACTTTGATTTCTCCATTGGAGAATATGTTTGAAAAATACGAACTCCATTTTGACGATAATTTCAATTGGGGTGTTGATGACAACATGAATGCTCGCCCCATTGAATTGTTAAGTATCAAAGATGCGAAAAAGAAATACTTCCAACCTGTCGGAATGTTCCAAGTTTTAGTCTTAAGGAAAGGCTATGCAGAATACTATCCCGAATCTCCCATCAGAATGCACTATCGAGTTAATGTAAAACAAGAAGAAGAATGCCGAAAAACACTTTGAGCAAGAACTAATATAGTTGAATAGTTAATTATTGGTGAAGAAAATGAAAGAGTTTGAGTCTTTTCTTCCGAACTCCTTGACTGATGTTTTGGAAACATTAGACAAAGAAAGAACACCTCTAAAGATGAAAACTGATAGAAGGGCTTACGGAAAAAAGGTCACTCTGGTATCAGGTTTCGATAAAACGACTAATGTAAAGAAAGTCGCCAAACTTTTGAAATCCAAATGTGCAACAGGTGGAACTGTAAAAAACAATGTGATTGAACTTCAAGGCGACCAAGTTAGACGGGCTACTGAGATTTTAGAAAAGGAAGATTACCAAGTGGATTATGTCAGATAAGCATAGTGGTTAAATAGCGATTGCCCCCACATAGTAGTATGTCAAAGGTAATTATGTCTTCCGCACAAGAAGCATATTTCCAACAACTCCAAGAAGGAGTCGAAACTGCATACAGTTTAGCCGAGAAATGTAGGAAAAAAGGTTTCGATTCTCGCAACTATGTGGAAATCCCTCAAGCCGAAGATATGGCTTCCAGAGTGCAACAACTTCTTCACTTCCTACAACACAGAAATACTGCTGAACAGATAAGAAGTTTAAACACAAAGTTCAATGGCAACAGAGAATTGGTAGCCATAGAAATAGCCAAGATTGTTTGTTGGGAATCTATTGTGGATGAATATGATTTAGACTTTGAATCTCTCAAAAAGAAGTTTGAGCATATCAAAGCAAATAAAACAGATATTGAAATTGGGTTAGCCATTTATCATGGTGTGTGTGCAGGTTTAGCAGTTATTACTGAAGGCATATTAGTCGCACCATTAGAAGGGGTTGTGGATTGCCACATTGTTGCCAATTCAGACAATTCAAAAGCATTAGCCATTAATTATGCAGGACCAATCCGTTCAGCAGGTGGAACGGGTCAAGCCATATCCGTCCTTTTAGCAGATTACTTGAGGCGCGATTTTAATCTGTCAAAACCTATCTTGACTAAATCAGAAATAGAAAGATATATCGAAGAAGTATTACTTTACCCTAATCTCCAATACAAACCTTCAGCCCAAGAAATGCGTTCAATCTGCCAAGAAGTCCCTGTATATATCACAGGAGAAGGTGTAGGTAAGGAAGTGTCGGGTGGGAGAGATTTACCAAGAGTTCCCACTAACAATGTCCGAGAAGGAATGCTGTTAGTCATGTGCGAGGGAATGTTGCTCAAAGCACCTAAACTTAAAAAATACACAGACGAGTTGAAACTTGATGGGTGGGATTTCCTAACTGCTTACTGTGCCACGCCTAATGAAGATAAGGAAACTAACATCACATTCAAACCAAAGGACAAATATATCTCAGACGCAGTAGCAGGACGGCCTACCATATCTCAACCTATGGTTGAAGGTGGGTTCAGACTGAGATACGGAAGAAGCAGAGGTGCAGGTTTAGCGGCCACATCTATCCACCCTGCATCTATGTTTGCCACAGGTGGATTCATCATAGCAGCAACTCAAATGAAAATAGAAAGGCCAGGTAAAGCAACAGTCGTTTCCCCTTGTGATACCATAGATGGGCCTTACATTCAATTCACCGATGGGACGGCTAAAAGATTTAACGATACAGGAGAACTCAATCAACGATTAAAGCACATTAACATCTTAGAGTCTTCAGAAGTAGTAAGAGTCTGGGACATTGGAGAGATGCTAATCCCTTATGGGGAGTTCCGTGAAAACAATCATCCTTTAATGCCCTCACCCTATGTCCCCGAATGGCATCAACAAGTATTGAAAAGGTTGAATCTGGATTATCCCAAAGACTTCGATACTGCACTCAAGCAATCCAAAGAACAAGGAATACCCATCGCCCCAGATTATGTCAGCCACTTCAACGATGTGTCTGCGAAGGAATTAAAATTACTATTCGACCACATAAGTTTAGATATGTGTGCCGATGAAGCCATACTCTCTCCCGATGCACTCCCTATCGCATACAAGATGAACTTGAATGTCCGTCTAACAAAGGACAATCGTTTCGCCCTTTATGGGGATTCCGCCCATGTTTTACTCAACCTATGCCTCGCAGGGTCGAAGTGGGAAGGTTCATTAGAGAGTTTCCAAGACGGATTAGAATGGGCTAACACACTCGCTGATTATGAGATTAAACCGAGAGTCACTTTCCGAATAGGCTCAAGAATGGCCAAGCCAGAAAAGGTGGCTATGCGTCAGATGAAACCACCCATACACAGCCTCATACCCATAGGTTTCGATTTGAAAAGCCGTTCTTTGAAAGAAGCATCTATGAAAGGGGTAAAGAAAATAAACATAGGTTGGAGATTCTGTCCCAATTGCCTCACGGAAACTATTGACCCTAAGAAAATCCGACAGGAGATAGATGATGGAAAGAGAACACGGCCAGAGCAATTCACTACTGATATATACTGTAAGAAGTGCGATATACCTACGGAGTTCGCTTACACCCCCTCTTACAAGACACCTAAGAAGGATTGGCCTCAGATAAATTACAGTCAAGTTTGGTCAGAGGGTTATGCCATAACCAACTACGGTGATGGGACAATTAAAGGAGTCAAAAGTTTAACGAGCAAGGAGAAGATACCAGAGAACATAGTTAAGGGTATGTTGCGACACAAGAACGGCATTTCCGCCTTCAGAGATGGAACTGTTAGATTCGACTTCGTGGATATGACCTTGACTCACTTTAAACCTCTGGAAATAGGGCTGACTGTGGACAAGGCAAAGGAATTGGGATATACTCACGACTATCTGGGTGAAGAACTAACGCGCCCCGAACAGATATGCGAACTCAGGGCGCAAGACTTTATCGCACCTACCCAATTACAGGAAACTTTAAGCAAAACCGCTAATTTCATAGATGAATTACTCGTCCGATTGTATGGTCAAGAAGCGTTTTACAATGTGAATGAGCCATCTGATTTGATAGGCCATTTGTTTGCCACCCTCGCACCTCACACATCAGGGGCAATTCTCTGTCGAATGATAGGGTTCTGTGATATTAAGGGGGCTTACTTTCATCCCTACGCCATAGCAGGGAGAAGAAGAAACAGCGATGGGGATATTGACAGTTTGATTTTGCTAATGGATTGTATTCTCAACTTTAGCCGAACTTTCTTATCTGAGCATAGAGGGGGGAAGATGGATGCTCCTTTGATTCTCACTACCCGAATAAATCCATCTGAAATAGACAAAGAAGCGTTAAACATTGACACACCTTTCGATTATACTGAGGAATCTTATCTTCAAACACAAGACTCTGTTAATCCTAAAGAATTAAAATCACTTTTCGCAGAGGACTTTTTGAATACTGAGAAGCAATTTGAGGGATTCGGATTTACCCATCATACTGACGATATTGCCGAAAGCCCTACTGAGAATCCTTACACTTCTTTACAGAGTATGAGAGATAAAGTGGATGCTCAGTTTAAATTAGGAGAAATACTTTATGGGGTGGATAATGAAGACCAATCGAGCCGTCTGTTAGATAGGCATCTTCTCCGAGATATGCGAGGTAATATTCGTGCTTTTGGACAACAAAAGGTAAGGTGTGTAAAGTGCAATCACTCTTATCGCAGAACTCCCCTTACTAAATCGTGTAGGCAAGTAATCAAAACTGAGAAAGTCGCTATGTGTCAAAGTTGTGGGTGCTACAATGCAGTTAATGAGAAAACTAAAACCTTGCCCGACAAGTGTAGTATTTGTTCGGCTTCTTTAGAAGTGGAGATTAAATGTGCAGGTAAAATAATAGGAACTGTTTATCCCAATTCAGTAATGAAATACAATAAACTAATGGAGCACCTGATTGAAAACTTTGGATGTTCTGATTACAACAAACAGAAATACTTTCAGTTTAAAGAATGGACACAAGATATGTTCGGATTAAAGAAGAAAGGTGAGCAAAAAACCTTAGACTTCTTTACTAAACCCTAAGTGTAGCCCCTCAAACGAGGAGTGATACAAGAGAGTCATGTGGGAAAAGGGATTATAACCAGGGGCGACATATATTCGGAGTTCGGGCTTCTAAGATGCCTGTTTCCGAGTTTATTTCATAGTATTGCGATAACCCTCTGTATTCTCCATAGAATCCTAAATTAGTTGCATAAGGAGAATACTTAGTTGTCATGTCTTGTTTCCATGTCACAGGGTTTTTAGGGTTGTCAAAAGTCCAGCAATCTAAAAATATGGTGTCCCATGCACTTCCTTCAGGTATTGTCCATGTTTCGGCATCACATTTCACTAAAGTAAAGCGGTCGTCTTTAGCACAATATGGCCAGACTAAATCTATAACATCTTGAGATATTTCCAAGATGGTGACTGAAGTGACGGAATCATTACGGATAAGGGCTTCATTTACCATCCCTAATCCCAGACCACCTATTAAAACATCTCCTGAAGCGTTGTCCCATAACCATTGGTGTTCTTCAAACTCTGAAAAACTGTCTTGCATAAAGGGGTAAGTATATCCATCCTTTACCAACAGAGTGTATTTTTCAACATCAGGGAACTCTTTTTTCGCATCCACATACTTTGAAAAGATACCATACCATTCTGCTTCATTAGTGCTATCACAATGGATAATGGAGTAGTCATTGGATGTGCCTTCAGGTATTTGTGCGGTGTATCGCGATTGAAAGTTGATTCCATCAGCATCAAGCACTTCACCCTTCCAAGTTATACCACCATTCATATTCTGATAACCCATCTTCTCACCTCACAACCATGCTATACCACATCTCCACATGGCTTGAGCACTTCCACCTGAATTGGTCGCGGTCACAGTCACATCTATGGTCATTTGGTCAAGTGGTGCGGGGTAGCCCCCCCTCCCTGCATTGACCACCACATACTGACCTAATCCTGTTCCTCCTACTGCGGCAAAGGTGGAATCTTGGGCTGTGGAAGAACTTCCTCCTAAAGAGGCTACGCAACCATTGGATAAGGATTGAGCAGTAATTGTCATTGACCAATTCCAAGAAGTTGCTATCCCACCTGCATTGTCGGCTATACCTGCAAAGTTATACACATCCTCGTATGAACCTGGTGGACCATACAACGACCAATCAACGGAATAAGTCACAGCATCCACTTCATAGGTGGTGCGGGTTGAACCAGGGGCATTCGTGCAGCCCAAAACGAATGTCGCGTTTGGCCCTGGTGGGATGGAATATACTGTGTTTCCGAACCCATTATATGCTAATCCTAAAGTTCCTGCTCCTGTCCCTATGTCTGCGACTCCGATTGCCCCTCCGAACAGAGGGAATTGGGAGGAATCCATACCACAGCAAGAAATTGTGGCGGGGTCGGGCGCACCAGGTGCTAAACGGTCGCCGTAAATAGTTATTGGCCCTGGTGGTGTGACAGGTGGTGGAGGTGCTGCACCTCCTGACATGGCTGCATATCCAGCGAAACCGAACTTTCCCCCACCTGTCATGTTATCACCATCAGTAAGTTAAGATATTATTTATCCTTATGCTAATTCTCCTATGGAATACCATGCGGTTGAAGTGGCTTTAAAGAATGTCGCACCTGCGTATTGTTGGTCGAGGGCAACTGAAGTTGCTCCGTTGATTGTTTCCACACCTGCCCTTTGGATGGTTAAAGTAGTTCCCGAACCGTTAGTGTTTATGATAGTGAATTGAGAACCTACATCTGCACCTGCTGTGATAGTAGCCGTATTGGAATTGCTTCTTATAATAGTCCTTCCCAATTCCCCTGTTCCGATGGTAGTTGGGTTGGAAGTATCAGGCTGTCCTCTTGGCGGGATAAACTCGACATCATCCTCAACTTCGATTGTGCTTGAACCAAACTCCATAATTTTACTGCCTCCTGCGGTTATGCCAATGGTATTACTACTGACTCGATAGATTCCTGTATCATTATCACTTTGGAACGAGAATGATGGTGAGCCAGCAGAACCGTTTGCTGCATGAATCTTATCCACATCCATTAGGTTGCTCGTAGCATTATAGGTGAAAGCAGATTCTCCTGTGACACTTGTTCCTCCTGAATTGACATAAACGATTTGGTTCGCACCTGCTGGAACTGTCCCTGTTATTCCTTGAGAACCTGTTAATCCCTTGTTGCCTTGAGCACCAGGGTTTCCTTGAGCACCTTGAGAACCTTGATTACCTTGAGCACCTTGAGCACCAACAGTTCCTTGAGCACCCGTATCTCCCGTTAAACCTTTGTCACCTGTCGCTCCTTGAGCACCTTGAGCACCTTGAGAACCTGGGTTTCCTTGAGCACCTTGAGCACCTTGAGCACCTTGAGAGCCTTGAGCACCTGTTAATCCTGTCAGTCCTTTAGTTCCTTGAGTTCCTTGAGCACCTTGAGCACCTGGGTTTCCTTGAGGACCTTGGTCCCCTTGAGAACCTTGAGAACCTTGAGAACCTGTCAATCCTGTTAATCCTTTGTTTCCAGCATTTCCTTGAGCACCTTGAGAACCTTGAGAACCTTGAGAACCTTGAGAACCTTGAGCACCTGTTAAACCTGTCAGTCCTTTACTACCCTGAGTCCCTTGAGCACCTGTTAAACCTGTCAGTCCTTTACTACCCCCAGAACCTTGAGAACCTTGAGCACCTGTTAATCCTGTCAGCCCTTTATTACCTTGAGTTCCTTGAGCACCCGTTAAACCTGTCAGTCCTTTATTACCTTGAGTTCCTTGCGCTCCCGTTAATCCTGTCAGTCCTTTATTACCTTGATTTCCTTGCGCTCCCGTTAATCCTGTCAGTCCTTTACTACCCTGAGTCCCTTGAGCACCTGTTAAACCTGTCAGTCCTTTACTACCCTGAGTCCCTTGAGCACCTGTCAATCCTGTTAGACCAGCACTACCTTGAGTCCCTTGAGCACCTGTTAAACCTGTCAGTCCTTTACTACCCTGAGTCCCTTGAGCACCTGTTAAACCTGTCAGTCCTTTACTACCCTGAGTCCCTTGAGCACCTGTTAATCCTGTCAGACCAGCACTACCTTGAGTTCCTTGAGCACCTGTTAATCCTGTCAGACCAGCACTACCTTGAGTTCCTTGAGCACCTGTCAATCCTGTCAGACCAGCACTACCTTGAGTTCCTTGAGCACCTGTCAATCCTGTCAGACCAGCACTACCTTGAGTTCCCTGAGCACCTGTTAATCCCTTCTCTCCACCAGACCCTTGTGCTCCTGTTAATCCTGTTAATCCTCCTGTTCCCTGAGCACCTGTTAATCCTGTAAGACCTTCATTACCTTGAGTTCCTTGAGCACCTGTCAATCCTTTCTCTCCACCAGAACCTTGAGCACCTGTTAAACCTGTTAGTCCTTCACTACCTTGAGTTCCTTGAGCACCTGTTAAACCTGTCAGACCTGCACTACCTTGAGTTCCTTGAGCACCTGTCAATCCTGTCAGACCAGCACTACCTTGAGTTCCTTGAGCACCTGTCAATCCTGTCAGACCTGCACTACCTTGAGTTCCTTGAGCACCTGTTAAACCTGTCAGACCAGCACTACCTTGA
>Ga0080013_1000905_pt1 | contig 40582 bp, 30 predicted proteins | sample ETNvirenome_6_85_FD_69236 | JGI IMG/M metagenome (GOLD analysis project Ga0080013, IMG submission 69236) | Marine viral communities from the Pacific Ocean - ETNP_6_85 (SPADES assembly) (version 2) | ecosystem: Environmental > Aquatic > Marine > Oceanic | place: Pacific Ocean | collected 2013-06-19 | reverse complement strand
TTTTCTTTTAGGAAAAACTTTGCAATACTCTCAACAAGGTGGTCAGTTCGATATATCTCTTCAGGTCACAGTTCCAAACGAATTTGAACCAATGGCTCCAGTGAATATTGGAGTTACTGCGGGCATTGAAACTACAAAAATTGCTCCACAATGGGTAGAAAAAGGCATGAATATGGACAAAATTATTGTTGTTTCAGAACATGCAAAATACGGGTTTAAAAACACTGAATATCAGGCCACCAATAATAATACTGGTGAAGAATTTATGGCAAAAGTGACATGTCCTGTGGAGGTTGTGGGTTATCCAGTTAAAAATATAGAACCAACAGAAGTTGATTTAGACTTAAAACACGATTTTAATTTTCTAACTGTTGGAACTTGGATTGTTAGAAAAAATCTTGAAAATACCATTAAATGGTTCGTTGAAGAGTTTTATGATCAAGAGATCGGCCTTGTTGTCAAAACTTCATTGGCCAGAAATTGTCTGCGTGATAGGGAATTTTCTCACAATCGTTTAAAAGAATTACTTAAAGAATACGAAGGTCGAAAATGCGAGGTTTATCTTTTGCACGGAGATATGAATGAGTCCGAGATGACAGGACTTTATCAACATCCCAAAATAAAAGCAATGGTTAATATTTCTCATGGTGAAGGTTTTGGTTTACCTTTGTTTGAGGCAGCATATAACGCTTTACCTATTGTTACTACGAATTGGGGCGGACAGGTTGACTTCTTACATGTGCCTAGTAAGGACAAAAAAAGCAAAGCAAGACCAAAGGCAATGTTTATGGAAGTAATTTATGACATTAAGCCCATTCAAGATGCTGCCCATTGGGAAGGTGTAATTCAAAAAGATTCAATGTGGTGTTTTCCAAAGGAATGGAATTATAAAAAAGGATTGCGAGCACTTTATAAAAATCATGGTTCAGCAAAGTCACAAGCAAAGAAACTACAAAAATGGGTTGTTGAAAACTTTGAAGAATCTCAACAATATCAAAAAATGTGTGATGTAATTTATAGACCGACTGTTGAAGAAGAGGAGTGGGCATCATCCTTAAACGAGATTCAAGTGCTTTAAAATGTGTTTTTGTTTGTGATTTTTACAAGAGCGATTTAAACAATAAGGGTGGAGCAGAGAATAATGACTCTGTTTTAATATCTTTACTGGAGAAACATGGTTTTGAAGTCGAAAAAAAATATTCAAAAGAGGTATCCCCTCAGTTTATTGAAACTAACAAAAAGAAAAAATTTATTATTAGTAATTTTGTGAGCCTTTCCGAAGACGCAAAATTAAGTCTCCAGAATAAATCTTATATAATTTATGAACATGATCACAAATATCTTAAAACTAGAGATCCCTCTAAGTTTCCAAATTTTATAGCTCCGAAAGATCAGGTAATTAACCTAGATTTTTATGCTAACTCTCAAGCAGTAATTTGTTTAAGTAATAGTCAAGCAGATAGTGTTAGAAATAATTTAGATATTTCTAATGTGGAGAGTATTGGTTGTAGTTTGTGGTCATCAGAGAAGCTAGATTTCATTTCGAGCATCGCAAACACCCCTAAAGAAAAAGATTTCTGCATTGTAAGTTCTCAAAATCCCACTAAAGGCACCAGGGAAGCAATTCAGTTTTGTCAAAAGAACAGTATATCTTATGATCTTATACAATCTTCTGATGAGAAAGAGTTTTTAACCAAATTAAGTCAATATAAAACATTGGTTTTCATACCAACTGTTCTTGAATCATTGTGCCGGTTGGTTGTGGAAGCAAAAATGTTGAATTGTAAGGTAATGACCAAAACTCAGCTTCTTGGAGCATCCAACGAAGAATGGTTTGGTTTAAACGGTCAAGAATTAATTGATGTAATTCGACGTAAACAAAAAAGCGCAATTAAAATTTTTGAGACAGCCTTAAACAAATCATCAATTTGCGAACCACAATCAAAAAATGAAGATATTACAGTTATTTTAAATTGCTACAGAAGACCAGAACATTTAAAAGTTCAAATTAAAGCCATAAAAGAACAGTCGATCCGCCCCAAAGAGATATGGTTGTGGGTAAATTATCATGAAGATAATAAAGATATTGATTTCTCTCTTTTTGCGGTAGATAAGATATTTCGCAACGATTACAACTGGAAATTTTATGGTAGATTTGCAGGAGCGCTACTTTCAAGAACAAAATATATTGCCATGTTTGATGATGATACAATCCCTGGAACTCGTTGGTTAGAAAATTGTCTTTCAACTATGAAAACAAGCGAAGGAATTTTAGTGGGTAATGGAATAACATTAACACAGAATCAATATGTGGGGAGAGAATTTGTGGGATGGACATCAAGTAATTTAAAAACAATCGAGGTAGACCTTGGTGGTCATGCATGGTTTTTCAAACAAGAGTGGTTAAAATATTTATGGATGGAGCGACCATATATGTTGGAAAATGGCGAAGATATCCAGTTCTCATATTTAGCTCAAAAATATGGTAAAATAAAAACATATTGCCCCCCCCATCCACCGCAAGACAGGGAGATGTTTAGTTCTCTAAAGGGATATGAGTATGGCGTTGACACAAAAGCAACTTCCCAAGTTCAAAATCATCAAAAGTTTTATGATGAAAGAAACAGGTGTGTAAAAAATGCCCTTAAAAATGGATGGAGTTTAGTAAAAGATAGGAGTTTACAAAAATGATTTGGAATGAAATAGTGTGTTTGGGTGATTCGTTGACTTATGGAGCTAGAGATTCTTATGGTCGATCTTTTCCGGTGGAATTAGGAAAAATGTTATACGAAAAAACTGGTGAACTTTACGTTTGTCATAATTATGGAATTAACGGAGAAACTAGTTCTGATTTATTGCGCAGAACATGGAATATATTAAAATCAAATAAGGGTTGCCAGATTGCTCTTTTACTGATTGGAACTAATGATACTAAGCTGCCAATGCCTTTGGACATATATGAAGATAACCTACGACAAATAATTTTATCCATAAAAGCTAATGGAATGAAACCGATTGTAGCTACTCTCCCCACTTTAACTTTTTCTCCTTTTTATGCTGAAAATAGGCACTATACAAAAAAATATTCAGCTAAAATTAGAGAAATGTCTGAGAAATATAATTTTAGAGTGTGTGAATTAAAAGGCATGAAAAAATTTTTGATCGATGGAGTTCATTTTGATAATGAGGGTTATAAGGAGATCGCCCATCGATTTTGTGATATAATTCTTGATATGGAATAAAACTTAAATAATGAAAATTGGTATTATTGGAAACACTAATCTGACCTATAAAGTGGTTGATTTTTTAATTAAAGAAAAGGGTGATATACGATATGTATTTGGCCTCCCAGAAGACAAACTAAAGATAAAGGTTAATTCTTGTGATTTAAGTTCATTTTGCCAAAAGGAAAAAATTAAATTTATTGACTCTAATAATTGGAGTGATATAATGAATGAAAAAGTAGATATTGTTTATGAAATAGGGGATTCACGCATTGTACCGCTTGATTTTTTAAAAAAGAATCAAGTTATAGGCAATCATGGAGCAATTCTTCCCAATGTTCAAGGAGCCGCCTCATTAGTGTGGGGGCGTTTATTAAATAGCGGAACGTGGGGAGTTTCATTAATGGATTTAAACGAAAAGGTCGATTCCGGCGATATTCTTATGACTAAATCAATTTTCTATGATAAAGATTCTACTTCAATGCAAGAATTTGTTGAGAAGTGTGATAATGCTACAATTGATTGTGTAAGATCATATCACCATAATGATTTTGTAAATAAGAAAAATGAACCTTGGTCTGTAAAAGTTTCTCCTTCTCAGAACACCTCAACAATCGTAGATATTTTAAGATTTTGTGTTAAAAAGAATATTAATGTTTATTTGCCACCACGGAAACCAAGTGATGCTCAAGTATGTTTAAAGTGGGAACAAGATTTTATAAATATTTTCAAAAAAGCAAATGATTATCCATATCCAAAATATTTTGTGTAGAACCAGGGATACAAGAAATGTTACTTATAAGTTTCGGAACAAGACCAGAATATCTTAAATTAAAATTAGTAATGGATAATTTTGATAATAATAATCATTCTTATTGCGTTTTGTTTACCGGACAACATTCAGATTTATTACCTTCCGAAGCTTTATCTTATGTGAATATGCACTTAACCATCAAAGACAACCCAAATCGTTTAGATTCAATTGTTGCATCAATGATGAATAATGATGAAATATTTGCGAACATTGATTATGTTTTGGTTCAAGGTGATACTACATCCACTTTTGCTATTGCATTAGCAGCCTTTCATAGAAAAATAAAAGTTATTCATTTGGAAGCTGGACTACGAACCTACGATTTTGAAAATCCATACCCAGAAGAAATGAATAGACAATTGGTTTCTCGAATTGCTGACATACATTTATGTCCCACGGAATTAGATAAACAACATTTATTAAATGAGCAAGTACGCGGAAAAATACATGTTGTGGGGAATACTGTTTTAGATAGTCTCCTTTACCTCACACCATCTTACAATAATGAGGTTTTAATAACAATGCATCGTCGAGAAAATCACCAGATTATTCCTGAGTGGTTTGACGAATTTGAATCATTAGCTGACGCCAATCCTGATTTGAAGTTCACTCTTTTGTCTCACCCCAATCCTAATATCCAATCTCATCTTCACAGATTAAAAATGGTAGAGGTTATTCCCCCACTTTCGCACAAAGAGTTAATAGAAAAACTTAAGACTTGTCGATTTATTATTACTGATAGCGGAGGACTTCAGGAAGAATCCTGTTTCTTGAATAAAAAATCAATTGTTTGTCGAGAAAAAACTGAACGACAAGCAGGCGTTGGAATATGGTCTACACTTTGCCCCAAACCAGGCGATTTAAAGAGTATTTTTAATAAAATTAAAATCGATTACAAACCTCAATCTGCTCTGGTGTGTCCTTATGGTGATGGCAAATCATCGCAAAAAATTTATAACATTCTGAAGGATGTGTTATAATTTAAAACAAATGGATTACAAATCTGATTTTTTTAAACTTTTAAACAAGTTAAAGGACAAAGAAAATTTTGCTTATGTCCGCTATTCTGATGGCGAAGCAATTGTTATGCAAAACAAAAAACTTGTCTTGGCTCAAGATCATGTGGAGATTGGAGATGCTACGCTCGGGTTTGGGTACTCTGATCAAGACCATAAAGAATTCATCCCAGAAAAGCACGGGTTTGTAAGAGATAAATTATTAGCATCTTACAAATATAAAGCTGCCAATTATTTTGTGGGCAGTATTTGCGAGTCATGTGATTGCGCTTCTAAAGAATATGCCTTGTGGATGCAGGAGCAATATGGTGCCCTAGACCAAAACTACACTTCCACTAATTTATTAGTAAATGGAAATTATGCTGACTTTATTACTCATTTTGTTCCTCAATTGAAAAATAGAAAAAATGTAATGATTTGTAATGAAAATGCAACGTTTGATAAGGTGCCTTTTGAGGTGACAAAAGATTTTCGAGTAGGTAAAAACTGTATTGTTAGTGATCATCACTTGTTTGATGAGATAAGAAACTATATTAATGATAATCAAATTAAAGATCATGTATTTTTATTTTCAGCGAGCAGCCTAAGCGAAATTTTGATTCATCAGCTGTATGAATATAACAACCAAAACACGTATATAGATATTGGAACCACTCTTAATCCGTATTTGGGATTAGAAATAGCAAGAGAATATTTAAAAGCTTATTGGTCAGGCTATCCTCACCCCAATTTATACAAGGAATGTAAATGAAGCTAGTAAAAAACGAACCTCGATATTATGAATTTATTAGACAATTAAGAAACAACGAGGCAGTTAAAGGGGGGTTTGTTCATCAAGAAGAAATTACGCCCCAACAACAACAAATTTATATGAAAAAACATTCTTCTAGTTATTATATCTGTTTATTGGGGGAAACTCCCGTGGGTTTTGTGGGGCAAATTGGTGATGATATTAGAGTTGCAACTCATCCAGACTTTCAAGGTAAAAATATTGGGTCTTTTATGATTAACGAATTAATGAAAAAGTTTCCATCTTCTTATGCCAAAGTAAAAATAGAGAATGAAGCAAGTTTAAAATTATTTGAAAAGTGTGGTTTTAAAAAGAAATATTATATTTTGGAGAAATAATGTTACATAATCCATATAAAATAGTTCAAATGTTTGAAGAAGAGATCGCTCATTATACTGGTGCTCCTTATGCTGTTTCGGTAGACAATTGTACGAACGCTTTGTTTCTTTGTTGTAAATGGAATAATGTAAGAGGCAAAGAAGTAAAAATTCCCAAACGAACTTACTTGTCGCCTCCTCAATCAATCATGCAGGCGGGAGGAAGTCTCGTATTTGAAGATATAAATTGGGAAGGAATATACCAACTTAAACCTTTTCCCATTTATGATGCCGCAAAAAGACTTACTTCCAATATGTATATCCCAGGTGCATTTATGTGTCTTTCGTTTCATATTAAAAAACACCTAAAAATTGGTAAGGGTGGTATGATATTATGCGATAACAAAAAAGCTGTAGAATGGCTCAAAGCAAGAAGATATGAAGGCCGCACAAATGGGGTAAATTATCATGAAGATCAAATTGATGAAGAAGGGTGGAATATGTATATGACACCAGAACAAGCTACGAGAGGATTAATGTTGATGCAAAATTATCCGCAACATATGCCTGATCTCCCAGAAGATCCCCCGTACAGGGATTTAACAGAATTTAAATTATTCCAAAATGTTAAGGTGATGAAATGAGAGTAGCACTTTGCTTGCATGGTTACATTGCTAATACCAATGGCATTAATGGCGCTATTATGGCAAACCAATATATAAAAGATAAGATATTAAATGGGAACAATGTAGATATTTTTATTCATAGTTGGGACATTCCAAATAAAGACTTGGCGCTTGATCTTTATAACCCCAAATGTGAACAATTTGAGCAACAAAAAGATTTTAGCAAAGAACTGACTTCTTATAATCAATCGTGGTTTTTTGAAGGTAAAACGGCACCCCCTGGGATGTATTCTACAAATACTATTTATAGGGGATTGAGTTTTTTGTATTCCCGTAAAAGATGTATAGAGATTAAAGCTGAATATGAAAAAGAAAATAATTTTGCGTATGATTGTGTGATTGTTACACGATTTGATTTGGGGATGCGAGGGAAAGAACACCCTCAAAAATATTATGCCACAGATATTCATTTTAATTCTAGTTTTGAAATGAAAAAAATATATAGTTGTTTTTGGGCACAATTAAATTGGGGAATAGCAGATCATTGGTTTTATTCCAATTCAGCAAACATAGATAAAGTAGCTTCTTTATATGATTATGCTGTAAGATATTATCAACCTGATAGTGAATATGTTAAACGAGTTACGACAGGATGGCCTGACAGTAATGAACAAAATGAATTTAGTAATGAAATTTTAAAATCGAATAAAGTGTCCGAGTTAGTTAAATTTCCACGATGGGGGTGCATTGATAATCATAAGCTTTATAAGTGGCATTTTATGGAAACAGGGTTGTATAAAAAAAGTGCATTTGTAGATCCCAATAATGGAGAAGTATATGAAAAAAGTAGATGATGTTTCTTTAGTTTTTTATTCTCACAGCACTTATAACGATTTGTGGGATATTTTCACCTCCAGTGTTGAACAATTTTTAAATATGAATTTTGAAAAATTTTATTTTCTTTGTGACGAAGGAGATATTGGGGGAAAATATATACACTGTAAATATGATAACAATGCGCAATATTCTAAGCGTTTGTTGTCTGTAGTGGAAAAAATCGATACAAAATTTGTAATTGTGCATCACGAAGATCATTTTTTTCATGGACCAGTAGATGTAGACAGATTTTTATTATCAAAAAAAGTGCTTGCAGAAAATCCGACCATTAGTTTTATAAAGTATGCAAAAGCGGGCACACCCTGGGATATTTTAAGATTATCTCAATATAGTTATTATAAAGATTTCAATTTGATAAGAAGTGATTTTGATTACGTTTACACTGTTCAACCAAATTTGTGGAAAACAGAAAATTTGAAGAAGTTTTTAAGCAATTTTGATTTGAATGGTTGGCAGATGGAAACGGATACAAAAGAATATTGTGCGGTTAACAATATTCAAGGATTGTGCTATTACACGGGCACAGAAGTTAAAAGGGGAACTCTTCATTGGGATTCATCGATTTATCCCACCATAAATGCCATATCAAAAGGAAAGTGGACAACTTCGCAATACAGAAGCGAACTTGAAAGGGCAACCCGGCAGCATGGTATAGATATGGATCTCCGAGGGCATGTTTGATGATTGAATTGGTAATTTTGGATGTTGATGGTGTTATGACTGATGGTAGAAAATATTATGATTTCAATGGAATGCCATTTTCTAAAACTTATTGTGACAAGGATTTTACAGCGATTAAAAGATTGAAGGGAGCTGGCGTAAAAGTATGCATATTATCAGGAGATAATGTAATCAATGAGTCAATGGCCCAAAATCGTAATATAGATTTTTATTATGCACGAGGCAAAGAAAAGGCTGAATTTTTAAAAGATTTTGAAAAAGCATATGATGTTCTTAAAAAAGACATGCTTTATGTTGGGGACGATCTTTTTGATTCTGCTATTATGATGCAAGTGGGCTACTCTTTTTGTCCCGCTGATGCCAATACTCAAATAAAACAAATCTGCGGTGGCCACAATATTTTGAAAAACAAGGGTGGTTGTAATGTGATAGCCGAAATGGTTGATGTATTGCTTGAAAGAGATTTGGTGCCTGATTGTACGCTAGAAGACATCGAAAATCTTGATAAAAAAGAAAAATTTTAAAATGTTAAAAGTAGCTTTGTTAGGGAAAGAATATAGAGACACCATAATATCTGTTAGTGGAGTTAAGGTGGGGGAAACTAATAATTGCTCAAAAATTATTAATAAAAAGGGTGGTGTTTATAACTTTCTGGATGCTGAAATGAAAAATTTAAGCTACCATATACACACTACCGGAATTAAAAATGCGTATATTGTTAGCGACACGAGTCAAAGCAAACGAACTTCTTTTGTCATCGACAAGAATAAGTCAAAACTATCCACCACCGAAATTGAAAAAATTAATATGATTTACGATTGGCTTCACATATCATATTTAGACGATTTTGAGTGTTATGAGAAGCTTGTTGATATTAAAATTCCTTTTAGTGTTGATTTTTGCACAACAAAGAAGAGGGAACAATATTTAGAGATTATGAAAAAAGCTGCCATTATTTTTGATTCTAGGGAGCGCAAACATCTATATAACGATATTGTCTTAAAAGCTCCTATAGTATTACATGATGAATTTGGGTTTGAAATAATTACAAATTCTATTTTAACATATAAAGAAATGATGACTCCCTTAAACAATCTCAATGTTAATGGTGCGGGCGATGTATACTCTGGTTTTTTTATTGAAAATTATGTTTCTCGTGATATAATACAATCAGCAAGAACTGCTATGAAAAATACTACTAAATTTTTAATTCATAAAGGAAATATTTAAAAAATGAAAAAATATAACTTATTGTTACCCATTGCTGGTAAAGCGCAGCGATTTATAAACGAAGGGTACACAATGCCCAAACCTTTAATTATGTCGCGAGAAAAACACATTATTGATTGGTCTATGGATTCTATTGATACATCTGAATGTAATGTGATTTTTGCTGTTCGACTAGATCATGTTAATAATTTTTCTATTGATAAAATTTTGAAACAAAAATTTGGGGATGATATTGAGATTGTAGTGGTTGATAGGGTTACTGATGGTTCTGTTTCGACGTGTTTGCTGGCTAAAGACCATATAAATAACGATCTTCCTTTAATAATTTATACGCCCGATGTTTATTTTGAGGATAAATTTGTTCCATCCGATATTCTCCCTGATTTGGACGGATTCATTTTAACCTTTAAGGCCAATAACCCAGCACACAGTTATGTAGAACTGGGGACCAACAATTTAGCGACTAGAACAGCGGAAAAAGAAGTGATTAGTGAAAATGCCGCCGTCGGGGTTTATTACTATAAAACTGGTAAAATGTTTGTTGATTATGCTGAAAAAATGATCAAGCACAATATTAGAACCAAGAACGAGTTTTATATCTGCCCAATGTATAATTTAATGATTAAAAATGGTTTAAAGGTCGGCATTCAACAAGTAGAAAAAATGCATGTTTTAGGAACTCCAGCTGAATTAGAATTTTTTGTTAATCACGCTTCTGTTCGTTTTGAAGATAAGCCCATAGCGCTCTGCTGTGATCATTCTGGATTTGATTTAAAGGAGGCAGCTAAGATTACTTTGAAGAAGAATAATATTGCATTTATTGACTATGGCACTTATACTGGCAGAAGTTGTGATTATAATGAATATGTAGCCGAGGCAGTTAAGGCGATACGGGCGAATATTTGTGATTTTGGAATTGGTTTTTGCCGAACGGGTCAAGGTGTTAATATTTTAGCCAATCATTTAGAGGGGCTAAGATCAGCTCTTGTATTTGATGAGTATACTGCTGAGTATGCCATCAAACACAATTGTGCTAATTTTTTTGCTATACCCCAAAAATATGTAAAAATTGAACTTTTTGATAAAATGATCAAAAAATGGAAAACTACAAGTTTTGATGGCGGAAGGCACATGACCCGAATGTCTAAAACATTCGGGTAATAAATGAATATTGACGTTAAATTGCACAAAAGATTGTTGAAGCTTTTGTATGATCATAATGAGGAGCACGTTGGTAGCTGTTTTTCGTGTGTTAATATAATAGATAACATATTTAAAACAAAAAATGAAGATGATATTTTTGTTTTATCCAATGGACATGCAGCATATGCACTTTATAGTGTGTTAGAGAAATATCACAATCACATAGATGCTGATGATCTTGTACGTAAACATGGTGGTCACCCTAATAGAGATGAAGAAAACCATATTTATTGTTCAGCTGGAAGTTTGGGAATGGGCATCATGATGGCTACAGGTCGTGCCATTGCAAAACCATACAGAAAAGTTTATATTTTAATCAGTGATGGGGAATCAACAGAGGGTTCTGTGTGGGAAGCGCTGCGATATATTGAAGAAAAAAAAGTAAAAAATGTTGAAGTTCACGTCAACGCAAACGGATATGCGTGTTATGATGAAATGGATATTGATTATCTAGAAAGAAGATGCAAGGCTTTCTTGCCAAGAATCCATTTTCACAGAACTAAATCACAAACTTTCCCTTTTCCATTTCTTCATGGATTGGATGCCCATTATATTAAGATCAACAAAGAACAATACGAAGAAGCATTGGAGATTTTGGAAAATGAGTGTTAGAAAAACATTTATCAAACTTCTGCATGAGGAAATGAAAAATAATAAAGATATTGTTTTTGTCGTGGGTGATTTAGGTTATGGGCATTTTGATCAAATAAGAGAAGAATTTCCTGATCGGGTTTTCAATCCTGGGGCGGCAGAACAGATGATGTTGGGAATGGCTTGTGGATTAGCAATGGATGGTAAAATTCCTGTATGTTATTCAATGACCCCATTTATTCTTTATCGACCATTTGAAATATTAAGAACCTACATCAATCATGAAAAGATACCAGTTATTTTAATTGGCGCAGGTCGGGGGAAAGATTACGGTTCTTCTGGCTGGTCCCATTGGGCAACTGATGACAAAGCACATTTAAGCAGTTTTAATAACATTGAGCAATTATTGCCCAATGAGGAAGAGTTGGAGAAAAGTTTTCATTTTATAATTGAAGCTAGAAAACCATATTACATCAATGTTTCAAGATAAGGAAATAATTGAAGAAACTGATTTAGTTATTCAAGGCCCCATTACCGAACATTCTCTCCAATTTGTTCATGGGCGTATGATGAAGATAAGTTTTATGAGAGGTAAATATGATTTTAATTTCACATAGGGGAAATATAAATGGACCCCACCCAAAACAAGAAAACAATCCAAATTATTTAAAAAAAATAGCGGACTTAGGCTATAATGTTGAAATTGATGTGTGGAAGATCGATGAAAAATTATTTTTGGGGCATGATGATCCGACTTATCAAGTCTCACTTAATTTTTTAAAAAATGATAAATTTTGGTGTCATGCAAAAAATTTGGAATCTTTAAAAGCATTGCTGGATAATGATATAGTTTGTTTTTGGCACCAAAATGATGATTTTACATTAACAAGTAATGGTTATATTTGGACGTATCCAAGAAAGGAAGTTTGTGAAAAGACAATTATAGTTTGTCACACTATAGAGGAAACTATTCGCATATCACAAATGGATGTTTCTGGTATCTGTAGTGATTATGTTGGGGTGCTATAATTTTATGCCAGCTTACAATAAAAAAACAGATTTAGAATCTTCTGTTAAAACTGTGGGTGATGTCGTAACACAAATTATACATTTTAAAGATGGAATTAAAAGAACTTTTAGTGGAGTTATTACGTCTACTATTAGTCAGGGACAATTTACAAAATTTAATTTAATAAATGGAAACTATGTTTTAATCAACGATGCAAATGTTTTATGCATAGAGGTGTTTCCAGAGGAGAAATAAAAATGAAATTATCAAATCAAGCCATTGGATCGTTAATGATGGCAGTACAAAAAGGAATAATGGAGCAATGTGATATAACAGAGTTGCTAAAGGATTTTGAGTTAGTTGATTCAGTCGATGGATTGATTGTGGAAAATCCTCCATTATTACAGGTTAATCCAGAACCACCTGAAGAAGAAGCGAATGCCTAAGTATGTTTATTATTGTAAGAAGTGCGATTGCGAATTTGAACTCCGACATTCTTTGAAAGAAGTTGTTCAAATTTGTCAACTTTGTGATACTATAGGGGAAGTGATGCGCCGACCTTCTACAATTTTTTTAAGCAAAAAAAATAATGATTTTGGGACAAAAAACAAAGTTGGAAGTGTTGTGAAGGCAACAATTGAAGAGGTGAAAGAAGAGTTGGAACAGGAACAGGAAAAACTTTCAAAAAGGAAATATAAAAATAATGAATGAATGGTTTATAGTGGCAGCAATTTTATGTGGACTTTCCTTCGTTGTAAATGTTTTATTAATAACATATATACGTCAAAATATTGTGAGAGTTTTTGTTATTTCAGAAGAAGCAGCAGATATATTTACTCGAATGGATTCATTTAAAGAACATTTAACAACTGTTTATGAGTTGCCTACTTTTTACGGAGATGAAACTTTAAGTGGACTTTTGGAACACACCAAAGCTTTGAGTGAATTTTTAAGCAAATACGAAGGCCTTTATTCATTTACTCAGCCCGACTTATTAGAGGAGTTAGAGAGGGCAACTTTAGAATTGCAATCAAAATATGATCAAGAAGAAACGCAGCCGTCAGAAGAAGGTTAATTATTTTACCAAATTTCATGAAGATGCGATTCTCGAATACATTGCTTCCGAGGACAATCAACATCGAAATGAGTTGTATAAGAATATAATTCAACCTGTTTTTGTAGAAATGATTAACAAGATCGTTTTTACCTACAAATTTACAAGCCTTCCCAACGTAGATAGCCTTAAAAATGAATGCGAAATGCATCTTGTTACAATTTTAAGCAATTTTGATCCCTCCAAAGGTTCCAAAGCCTTTTCTTATTTCAGTGTTATAACAAAAAATTGGTTCATTGCCAAAGTTAAAAAAACAGCAATCCAGCTCAGGCGTGAAGCTGGTTATGATGAAATCTCAAAACAAGTAGAGTTAGATAAATTATCCATCTATAACACATATGACAACGAACGCAACAAAAGAGAGTTCATGGAGTATTTATGGGTTGAGATAAGAAGATGGGAAAAACAAAACCTCAAAGAAAACGAACGAAAAATCTTGGAAGCTATTAAAATCTTGTTTACTGACGCCGATACAATAGAAATTTTTAACAAAAAAGCTATTTATTTGTATATAAGGGAAATTACAAACCTCAACACTAAACAAGTTTTAAACAGTTTAAATAAGTTTAGGATTGAATACGCTACTTTTAAGAAAAAATGGAACGACTAAAAAAAGATTTTGAGGCACTGGCCGAAGAGGCGCTAGACAATATTAGAGCAGATCGTGATCAAACAAAAGAACTGCTTAAAGATTTGGTTAAGTATCTCTCATCAGACGAACATCGGCATAAAGAGGTTGGTTTGATTGCGGCCAAATATGTTGAAACACTTCAGCGTTCAAATGAACAACTTGTAAAGATTGCCACTTTGCAAAAGAAAGGAGAAACAGATACTATAGATTTATCTGAACGTGAACGAGATGAGATTTTTAATGAATTAAATGGGGAGAAAGCAGATGGACTCAAAGACAAAAAAACTTCTTGATGGTGATTATAGTTTGTTTCCGACAAATGCTGAGAAGTTTCCTTCTCCATTTTTAGAAAACGAAGATACTTTTGTGGAGCGCTGGGCAACCGTCGTAAAGAAAAGTTATGATGTTTCTGGTGAAGATTTATCTAAACCAGTTCCAGGTATTGTTTTGGCTGTCTCAAAAAATGGCAAAGTTACTCCAAATGGGCCGAGAGATCGACTTAATTCAATTTCTCATGTTGAGTCAGAAACGTGTTTAAAGATGTGGGTTCATACGAAGATCGATGGAGCGTTATCTGTGCCCAAAAACTTTTTAAATCCGGGCGATGAAACTGATCTTATTTATCAGCATTTTGTTTTTGAGGCGCAAAATGAAGAATTAGACAAAATTGTTCCAAAAGCGGGGGATCCTGTGCAGGTTATTCATCCGTGGGCATGGGGATTTACAAATAAAGTTGGCCTTTATTTGGGTAAATTATCTCAAGGTATGGCACCCACAGTTGAAAAAACTTCTGATAAATTCAAAAAAGACAATAAGCGCATTAAGAGTATTGGATAATGAGTTTTAAAAAAGCATATACAATTTTTGGTCTTAGCGAAGAGGCCAAAGAAGCTTTAGACAAAAAAAGCAAAAAAGATACCAAATTCATTAAAGGAATTTGTGGAGATCCCTTACTTGAGGCAGTTCCTCAACATATTGGAACATCAACTGAAGTAATTGTAAAAAATGCAAATAACGCTCAGATTGTTTTAGGTCGAGATCGCCCAAAAGGAGTGTGTAGTGGATATGGTGGTCGCGGCGACACCCAAGCGGCTTCCATTGATATTGTTGTTGGTCGAATGGGCGGTTTATTTGTTGAAAGTGCGCAACTTTGGACAGATCCAGATTTTGAAAAAGATGCTGCTCGAATTTATATCAGTCAAAAAACTGATATTGATGCAAATTTTGGTTTGGCTGCTGGTACTGTTGGATCGGCTATTGGTGTTAATGACGATGAATTTGATATAGTTGATAATCCAAATATTCCTGCGCCAACATCTTTTAAACCCAGTCCTCGTTCAGGGATCGCACTAAAAGCTGATGGTGTGCGATTAATTGGGCGCGAAGGTATTAAATTAGTAACCGGAGTTGACTCAATTAATTCTCAGGGTGGTACAATTCGTAGTGTGGCTGGAATTGATTTAATTGCTGGAAATGATGATTCGGACTTGCAGCCGCTCGTAAAGGGAGAAAATTTGTCCGAGGCTCTTTCAAGACTCGTGCATCATGTTGATAGTTTGGCCGGAATTGTTGACACATTTCTAGTTCATCAAACTTCTCTCAATGAAGCAATAGCAAATCATTTTCATCATTCTCCATTTTGGGGAAAAATGACAACGATATCACCCAGCTGCCAAACTCAAGGCGTTAAATGGATGATAGACACTTTGAGTCAAACCAAGCGATCAATTTTATTGTTTAAGGCAAACTTACGAGGTTTTCAATTAACTTATTTAAATGAGATTGGCAAAAAATATATCAATAGCAGGTTCAATAACTCGAATTAATTATGGCAACAATTGATCTAAAAAAGGACATTAAGCCTTTAATAAAAGTTGATTGGACGCGAATGGATGGTGTGCAAGCTTTTTTTCAAAAAGCTGAAGGCGATCTAGATGACAGATATTCAATTACTGTAGTCACAAGCGAAACAACAACAGAAGGCAGCGAAGATAAGCTTCAGGATATTAAGGATAATGCTATTCCTGTTGGTTATCAAAATGTTTTAGAATTTTATGAAAAAGTTGATAATGACCCATCGAGCAGTGGTGCAGCATTTGCCGAAGATTGGTATGTTTCAGAGCGTCCGGGCTCAAAAATAAAAGTTTTAATATCGGTGCCAACGGTCCTTGTTGATGGATTGATTGACGAGCCACCACCTTTAGCATTGCCACCACCTTGGGCAGAGATGTATTTCAATACTTTTGACTTGGAAGAAAAGATTAAAGGAACCACAGAACTCTTAAACAAATATAATGCTAATATTCAGCGCTTTCGAGGGAAAGTTCTTGGCTTAAACCTTAAACACGAGACTGATAATTTTTCTAATTCATTGATGGCTCTCGCAGGCTTAATGCAATCTAACGGGTATTCTTATGATTCAAGCCGTTCTGATTTATTAATTTTTGGTATTGATTCTGAATATAAATTCCTGTATGGACAAATAGATGATGGAAAAGGAATTCAAACACTTTACAAGGGATTTAAAAAATTCCAAAAAAGCCCCATTGGAACCAATAAAAGAACAGTTAATTTCTTATTTAATTTGGACAAGATTTATAACATTTATCTCAAGAACGAAAATATTCCAATGGAAACATTTTTTAACGATTATGTGATAAACCCCCCAACATACGATTTTTCAGAACCAGGGCGCAGAAGCAATACTGATGGTGTTGCAGGGCCTAGCATTACAGCTGAAGACAACTCTAAACCTCAAAAAACCACATTAGAGCTTGAAGATTTTGCCGTTACGTCAAAAGCAGACCGAAAAAACGCTCAAAAGGTTCTTGATTCTTCAGCAGAATTTGTGGGAGATACTGTTGTTGGCAGCTTACAAACCATAACTGATGGAATTACGCTAGGAACTGGTTATTTGACACGAAATCCAGGCAATTATTTATCAAAAGGAATCTTTAAAAATGTTTTAAACAAGATTCCTCTTCAAAGTTTAATCGAAGGCGCACTAGAATGCTCTGGCTTTCAAGGGTTTGAATATCTTAATATGGCAAAAGCTTATCTTAATCAAGCTGCAAGCTTTTTTGATAATGTGGCCAATTTGCTCACTAAAACAATACCAACTTTATCTATTCCTGATGATTTTCCAATTGCAGATTATATGAAAGATTTAGGATTAAAAATCCTAATGGGCATTCTTGAGGCTGTTTTAGGAATGTTAGTTCAAATGCTTGTTGAACTTCTTCAACAATTGTTGGAAGCCTGCAACGAATGTGCATTAGCTAATGAAGCTGAAGGCCGTTCGCGATTTGATGGCATGAATTTTGGAGCCTTTAATATTGGTGATTCTTTATTGAAGACAATGATTGTGGGAACTGTAGGCGAAGCTGGTTCCACAATGATGAGAGAATCAGGAGCAAATCAAATAAGCAGAGAAGTTCTTGGAGAAACTGAACGATGGGCCAAAAATCCATTATTAACTGCTGGATTAGATCTCGCAGGAACTTCAAAATATACGCCCGGCGTGCGAACGGAAACTTCTGAGGAAGAAATACAACAAAAAATTGAAAACGCCAAGACTGATTTGTCTGAATATGTAAATGCATCGTCGCAAGTTTTGACTCCGGGCGAAATGGGCAACTTACTTTTGGGTTGCGCAACAGGACGAGAAGCTTTAGATGCTGTTACAAATTTATTAGATAATTTTCCACGATTGAAAGTTGTTCTTGTTGGTCAAGATGTGGGTGAAGGTTCGGATTCTTTGCGACCAAAAGTTCAAAAAATGTGGGAAGATTTTGGGAAACTGTTTGGCCCATCATCAATTCTTGGGGCAGTAAAAGAAGTTACGGATGCGATGCCCGAATCTGTTAAATGTTTATGTGATGCTGATGATACTGCCATGCGTCAAAGTTTATTGGCAGGCAAAGGATTGTCAGCGTCTCAAATTAAGGATCAAATTGATAAATCTCGTGCTCGCAGACAACAGCGTTTAGAAGATTTAGCTAAAATGTTAGAAAAGGGTGATCTTTTAGAGGGTATGGCTCCTGCAATTTTCTGCAAAATGGTTTATCGAGATGAGCAGGGAGAAATAATTCCACCCGAAAAGGTAATGACTGACCCCAATGACCCTAAAAAGTTTATTTCAAAAGAAACCAGACGTGAAGTTTATCGCGGAATTCAACAAGGGTTAGTAGAAAAAGATCACCCATCTCTTATTTTTATGATGAATAAGGTTCTCAACACAATTTATGATAGTATTGCGATGGCATTTAATGAAAACTTGGATGGCCTTATTCCAACCCTAACAAAAGACACATTTAGGACTCGGAAAGTTCAAAGAACAATAACAATTACACATCCAGACGGCACTTCTGAGCGAGAATTAAATCCTGAATGGGTTAAAATGGTTAAAGATCCTCAATTAAATTATTCATTTGGAGCATTATCTGCTGATGCCGCAATCCCCGGAAAAAATATTATTCGAGATTTTGATGGTGATGAAGAGGTTGCTTATAATGGTGTCAAAGATGACCCAGAATTGGCGTGGGGGTCACCCATTCACATTAATAAACGACTGGCAGCTGGTCAAATGACTACAGGACAGACCCAACCAACAGCAGATCAAGAATTTACGTGGGAAACTGTTCAAAAATTACCTCCTGGTGCTGGATTGGTTCATTATACTGGAAAGGGACGCAGAAGGGTTGTTGATTATGATGAAAACAATACAACTGAATCTCGGTTGGCTGAATATACACGTCTTTATGGATATTCCCCTATTCCTGTTGAAGTGCGAGAAAAGGGAGAATCTGAATTTGCTCCCGGATTAAAAAAAGCATATCAAACGATGTGTGCAAATGAATCCCTCTTTAATATAACTGATGATACAACAGGCTATCATCTTTACAATTTTAAGGTAGATAATAATATTTTTGAGGCTGCTGGCATTGGTTCTTTGGTGGATAATATTGTTAACAACAATCAAGAAGCTCCTTCTATGTCGCCACCGGAAGGTTTTGATGCTGGTGATTTTTCTAAAGGAATGGGTCTAATAGCGGAAGCCTTTAAAAACCTCAGAGGATCCAGTTATGATATAAAATATGTGGTTCCATATTCAGTATCTTTGGGCGATGGATCCATTAGTCAAAATTGGCCAAGAGATAAATATGCCCTCTCAATTATGTTAACAACACCAGCTGGATCTGTGTCGAGTCCGCCATTTGTTATTTATAGGGGTGTTGAAGATAAGATATTAAATGATAATATTTATCGGGCATTTCAAAATAATGCTTGTAGATATCAAGCGACACTTCCACACATTCCCCAAGAACAATTATTCGTTTCTTGGAATTATAATCGTGGGTGGCCAGGTGGAGCTTGGGTTTATCGCTCTTCTACTCCTGAATCCGGAATTTCCGATGGTGTTGGAAAATTTAACTCGGCAAATTTGATAAATTATCTTTATGAAAAAAGATATGGAACTGGTCAAAACAAATACAGCACTTATGATGGGTTGTGGAGAGATTATTATTGCAGCTTTACCAAGATAATTGCAGAATCTCCTTTAATGGACTTGGGTAAGTTAAATACTTTAGATTTAATACCCATGAACAAAATGGGACAAGAATGTGATATTAATGCCAGCTTGTTGGATTTTGAAATCATTAAGCAGAGAATTAAAGATGAATATGGATTAATTCAGTGCATCGAAGCTTCTTTTCCGAATGTGGATGGATTAGGCACAAATAAAGATAATCCGTTTGAAAAAGCAAATTTGAGTGGTGCAGTATTGTTGACAGTTAGAACATATGTTCTGGAAGTGTTGTTGAGATCGATTTATTCATTTTATTGGTTCCGCTTTAGTGATGCCTCTTCAGTTGATTCTGTGTTGGTTTCTTATATTTCAGAATTGCTCAAGAAAGATGTTGCCCAAAAACAATTCTTAAATGAGTTCAGGACTGAAACTCTGGATCTTTATAATCGAAATGCGCCCAATTTAACTCCTCCGCGAGCAGAAACACAAAATTTTGATGTGGCGTTGGATTATTTTATTAGGCAGCAGATTTTTGGAGTTTCAAATCGTCTATCAAAAACTGTTGGTGCGGCCGGAAAAATTGATCTTGATTCCTATCTTCTGCAAAAGGAAAGTGCGTCCGAGCCAGCATGGATTCCTGAATATAGTGTGCCTCGCGATATTAGCGGGATGCGCGATGGTGGTATCAATAATGATCAAATTTTAGAAAACGATTCTTATATTGCTGGCGGGGGTGGGTCGAACAATCCTGTTACAACTGATAAAATTTTGGAATTAGTTGGCAATGGAAATCTTTCAGAAAGAACTATGCGACGTTTCAGATGGCCAGAAAATTTAAGCACTGTTTCTTGGTTAAGAAATGTACCAACTGGAATTTTACTAAGAAAGTATTTTGCCACTGAAGCAAATCCTGCTGATGTTATTTGGTCTATGGAGGCTCCACAAGAGTTTGGTCCATTCTCTCCTGTTGAGGGCGAGGATTGGAAATATATAACCGGAAATGAAACATTATCTCCGAATAAACGTGCTGATGTTGGATCTCGCGAAAGTCGAATTTTGCAGGATGCAGGGCTTTTAGACACGAATGACCAGTGGACAACAAAGGGTGGTGCTGTAATTAATCCTATACAAAGTCAAGAAGATCCTAATATTGCTGACTCAGCCACTGACGATTTTTATAGCGGTTATGGAACGTCTTATTGGGAACAGGAAGGAATGTCCACCTTTTTAAAATTTCTTGCTTCCTCTTTTCAAACAATACCATCCGATTATCTTTCTGAGATTGACTCGAATAGTTTTTATCCAGGGAAAATATTAAAAGAAGTGACTCAAGAACGTTCTGGTTTTAAATCGTGGATCTTTAAATTTGATCAAGTTTGGGATGCGAATGAAACACTTTTGGGGCCTGCCGCAGTCGATGAAATCCCTGAGTGGATTAGAAATACAGCTGGTGAAGATGTTGCCGGTTCCGAACTTGTAGGCGGCGTCGCCTCTGTGGATACGGTTTCTGTTCCAACCACCAACCAGAGTTCGGCGGGCCATGGTAGCCCATTGAATGGGCAATATTTGAGTACAGCCACCGGAAATCAATGGTACGTATCTAAAGCTAAAGATGATCTTGGAAATAATAATATTACTGGTCTAGGAACAAAAGATCTTGTTGATATGAGTGCGCCGCGACCTCTCTTGCGTGATACCACATTTTTGAGGTGGATTACAATTGAGGGACAAACTATTGGTCCTTGGAAGGGCTGGGCCACGACGGTGAGCAACGATCTTGGCAATGCATGGAAATTAATAGATCCGGGATATTATTATGATGAACACGCCGTTAAAGACGTTAATCGGCACCGGAGTAATGATTACGACAGCCGCGTTTCTCCAGCTTTTGTGAGGTATCGGGATGGCTCCGTCCGCGAAGATGGCGTCAATCTTAATATACAGCATCCCCACCGCACCGAATTATTAGATAATAGAGGAATTACAGTTGGCATTGATTTTAGGAGTCCATCTTTTTTTGGATTAATACCCACAACTTTAACTGATGGAGATTTGCCTGCTAATCCCTCGTCGCTTAATGCCAACAATAATCCATATGTTGGCTTGTTGTTAAATCGGGCTACTAATTTGCTCGAAGCGGGAATGGAATATTTAAGCTTAATGGATTTTGATTTATTATCTATTAAACAAATTTTAGCTTGGGAAAAAACTGAATATAAAAATCGTTATCCAAATATGTCTCCAAATGATCAAGCTAGTTTGGATGCAACCTATGATAGATGGATTTCTTATGTAAATGATATAATCAATAATTTTAAGAAAGCTTTTGAGGGCCGCCAACACATAGCTGCATTGCTTATGGAGGAGATTGAAATTGGTGGAATATCGCGAGCACCAACACCTCCAGATACCAACCCTGGTAAGAGTTTTGAAAATGGTAACTTTATCCAAGAATATTATATTAGGGTAGAAGAACTTGATTATCAAGGAATGCCATATGAAGAAGAAACTTTTGAGGATCCGCGTGGTCGCAGTCGTCTTGCGGAAGGTATTCAAGAAATAATATCTCAAATGATTCAGGATGACCCCGATCAAGCATTTAGGGCAGACATTGAAAGAGCGAAGTGGAAAAACTCAAATTATGTAGATATGGGCACTAGAACTGAATTTCTAAAAGAAGTGGTTAATATAGAAAAATTTCAAGAATATATTAATGAACGATTTAATCCCATGGGACAAGTTCCATCACATATTCGCAGCTCTACTAATGGCGATTGTCTTCCACAACCACTAACAAAGGCATTAATAACAGATCTTGCAATGTTTGAAGAGTGTGGTGAATCTCAAGCAGCAGAGTTGGGTGTTAGTGTAACGCCTGATCGCACAGAATTTGTATTGGGCGATTTCTTCAAAAGTATTCATGTTGGTTTGAGAATATCTTATGTTAGTCCCATTGTTAAAAGAGAAGCAGTTCCTCCTCCACCCGACCTTAGAACGGGCGAGGAGCGCGAGGGACGAGGACCCCTGATCGCGTCTCAACCGACACCGCCGATTCTTAGAAGCCCGTCAAAGTGTTGGAGAAATCACGAATGGGATCTAAATAAAAGAACATATGAGGAATTAAAATCTGATGGATTTATTGTTTATCCTTTTAATATCTTGCCTGCTACTGAGCCGTTTGCCGATATTGCCACGCAATCTCCCAACACAGTTAACGCTTCTCTTTATCAAAAGGCGTTCTTTGTTTCGAACACTACGGGGGCACCTTTTGAGCAAGTTGCTCACGTAGTTCCTTTAGTATGTTCTGAAATTCCTGTTGATTTAATGACTCCAATGAGAGATGTAACAAACACTCATTCGGATTCTAGAGTACCTTTATCAATGCGAACCCCTCTTCCGTTTTTTGAATTGCAATACAAACTTAATCATAAGTCACTTATAGATCAATTGAAAGCAACTAGCGAATATCAAGCATTGTTTAGGTATTTATTTCCGGTCAATCGAATGTTGGCTTTGAATAACATATATGGTTCTGAATATTTACGCTCTTATAAGGGGGTTAATGAATTATTTGATCCAACTAAATTCCGCCTAAAAGATTTATTTTTTGGCATTTATAATAGTGGAAATTATGAATCTACCGATTGCGGACCCAGTAATTTAGATTTACAATTGGGAGCAATGAATGGTATTCCTTGGGGCGGTCTGGGAGCAACAATCGCCCTTATGATTGCAAAAACGGTTGTATTAATTTTTAAGGGATTTGTGGAAGCATTTGATACAAACATTGCAGTATCGAAAATGATTCGAGATGCAATTCATTTAGTAAACGAATTGATTGCACAGGGGCAAATAATGGCTAATCAAGCACAACAACTTGGGGCGGCAACAGCAGCATTGGGCGAAGGTCTTAGTCGAGAAGATGGAGATGCTTGTAGTCCAGCAGCCCCAGGTTCACCACGCAAACCACCAGACGATTGGTTTGATCCAATTGATGAGAATTTTATACCAGAACCTCAAATTATGTTTATTTCGTTAGCACTTTTGCCAATAACATTATTGCCATTATTCTGGCCTGGAATTCCAATTACTCCATTTGGTTTGGCTTATTGGGGTATGGATTGGAGGCCAGAACCAAATTGGTTAAACTCAATGCCACCGGCAGATTGGTTGGACAAACTATTTAATGAAGATGGCGCTACTGCTGGGACGGAGATGGGAGGACCAAGTGATGAGAATTGTGATATTGATGTTGGAATGCCTCCGTTGGGTTCAGGCGAAAGCTAATGGAGGATATTATTAATGGCAGGCATTACACCAAAACTTCCACTTTTTATAGATGGTATCAACGGAATTGCTCTTATTACAGACTATAAAGAACTGGTTAAGCAAAATTTTAAGAATTTATTATTTACCATTCCTGGCGAAAGAGTCATGGACGCTGATTTCGGAGTAGGATTAAAGAGACATTTATTTGAGTTGGATAATCCTGGTCTTCATGGACGAATTGCTGGCAGAATTCGTCAACAGGTAGAAAAATATCTTCCTTATGTAACTATTGATGACGTTATTTTTAGCACTTTTGATACAAATCCGGCTTTAGATCCAAATTTTCTTGGTGTTGCCGTTGAATACACAATAGTTCCTTTAGATGATGTAGACAAATTAGAACTAACTTTGCCCATTGACTAATTATTTGATAAAGAGAGGAACTTCGATTGGGCTCAAAAAAACAATATCCGCTTATTGATTATACATCACGCGATTTTAATTCTATTCGTGAAGATTTATTAGATTACGCAAAACGCTATTACCCTAACAGTTTTAAAGATTTCAGTGAGTCGGGTTTTGGTTCGTTGATGGTCGATCAAACTGCCTATATTGGTGATATTTTATCGTTTTATTTGGACTACAGTGTTAATGAGTCTTTCCTCGACACTGCCATTGAGTATGAGAATATCATCAAATTGGGGCGACAAATGGGTTATAGATTTAATCCTAGCGCCGCATCTGCGGGCGAAGCCACATTTTACATCATTGCACCAGCAGCCTCAGTTGGGGCTGGCCCAAACACTGATTATATTCCTATTTTAAAGAGGGGCACTGCGCTATCATCCATTGATGGTATTGGTTTTACATTAAATGAAGACGTTAATTTTGCAGATCCAGCCAATGAAATTGTAATTGCTGAAGTAAATAGCGACAATGGAACCCCCACAAGTTTTGCAATTAGGGGTAAAGGTCAAGTGGTTTCTGGCAAAATAAATCGAGAAGAGGTCGTAGTTGGCAAGTTTCAGAAATTTCTCAAACTTAAATTAAATGGAACCAATGTTACTGAAATTGTCTCTGTGGTAGATTCAGAGGGCAATGAGTATTTTGAGGTGGATTATTTATCACAAGACACCATTTATAAATCTACATTGAACCGAGGAGATAATAGCTCTGTTACTCAAAATACATTAAGACCATTTGTTGTTCCTCGGCGTTTTGTTACAGAAAGAACTCAAACAGATGTTTTTCTTCAATTTGGTTTTGGAACGACAAACACCACACTTGCCACCGATTCTTTAGTTGATCCAAGTAAAGTGGTAATGAAAGTTCATGGAAAAGACTATGTTTCTGACGCAACTATTGATCCGGGTAATTTTTTGAAAACAGATAAGTTCGGTGTTGCTCCATCGAATACGACATTAACAGTTACATATCGTGTAAATGATGCCGATAATGTTAATGTTTCTGCAAATGCATTAACGAACGTAGATGCTCCACTTTGGGACTTTAAAGAGCTTGCAGCACTAAATTCAACCACGTTGGGAACCGTTGTTGGTTCACTGGAAGTAAACAATGAGGAACCAATTACAGGAGATGTAATGCTTCCAACGACAGAGGAATTGAAAAAGAGAATCTATAATGTGTTTTCTGCGCAAAATCGTGCAGTAACGGCGGAAGATTATAGAAGCCTGTGTTATGCAATGCCTCCTCAATATGGTGGTGTAAAGCGCGTAAACATCGTCCGAGACTCAAGTTCGCTACGCAGAAACCTTAATTTATATGTTATTTCTGAAGCTGAAGATGGAACCTTAGTAAAATCAAATCCAGCAATCAAAGAAAATTTAAAACAATGGCTAAATCAGGGTAAAATGATTAGTGATACCATAGATATTTTGGATACTAAAATTGTTAATATAGGAATTGAATTTACAGCAATCGCTGGATTGGATTCAAACAAATTTGATGTTTTAAGCGATGCGATTTCACAATTGAGTGATTATTATAACAGAAAATTTGAGATTGGGCAACCATTTTATGTGTCCGACATCTATAGCCAACTTAACAAAATGAAGGGAATCATTGATGTTACGCGGGTAAATATTGTTCAGAAATCTGGAACCAATTATTCAACTCAACCTATAGATATTAATATGCTTTATTCGGCGGATGGAAGCTACATAGACTGTCCTAAAAATGTTATTTTTGAAATCAAATATCCCGACACAGATATTAAAGGAACGATTAAGTAATGAGTATTAAAAGATATACCGCAATCTATGATAATACAATTACAAATGCCTATCAAGCGGATTTAACAACTCGCGGAACGGGCAGTAATATTGGTTTAGCAGATTCGTTAGAGATCTTCTCCATTTATGCTCAAAAAAGCTCCTCTTCATATGAATTAAGCCGTGTTTTGGCGCAATTTCCAGTGGTCACGGCTGATGCCACAGTAACTATTCAATCTGATAGATCTGCTGGAACAATCCCAGCAAGCGGAAGTGTTGATTTTTATCTTAGATTTTACAATGTAAAACACTCCCAAACCCTTCCTCGTAACTTTACTTTAGTTGTTACCCCAGTTTCTCAGTCGTGGCAGGAAGGTGATGGACTAGATTTAGATAATTATTCGGACTATACTTATGGTGGCACAGGATCCAACTGGATAAATGCGGCTGCAAACACCGTTTGGACCAACGTTGATAGCACCACATTAGAGGGTGGAAGCTATTTGAGTGCTTCTTGGAATGGGTCTCCCGCTTCTACTTATGACGAATTTAATTATAAGCAAACTTTTGGCGAAAAAGGAACCGGAGATTTAGAAGTTAAGATTACTGGATTAGTTGAAAAATGGATTGCAGGAGATTATTCCAATTATGGTGTGGGTATTATGCTTACACAAAGCCAAGAAACTGGCTCTCGATCTTATTACACAAAGAAGTTTTCAGCACGAAGTAGTGAATATTTCTTTTCTCGACCAGTTATTGAGGCTCGATGGAACTCCACCAGAAAGGATCAGCGTGGAAGTTTTTATGTTTCCAGCTCTAATTTGAGCGCTGCGGACAATTTAAACACGCTTTACCTTTACAATTATGTGAGAGGACAACCCACAAATCTTGCAAATGTTGGGACGGGTCCAATATATGTTAATGTTTACACTTCTGGCGCGTCCGGTGAATTAATTTCTGCTGCGCCCAATAACCCAATCACTGGTGGTTATGTGGCTACAGGAATTTATAGCGCTTCTTTTGCTCTCGACACAACAGCCAGTTTTGCTTATGATAGGTGGTTTTCTGGCTCATCAGGTTCTGCCATAACAACGGCCGGTGTAAAAATTTATCATACGGGATCGTTTATACCAAAGAAGTTTAATTCTTCTAATATTTTTTCTATCCCCCGATATGTCACTACTATTACTAATTTAGAGCCTGAATACTATAATGATGGAACAACTCGGTTCCGACTCTTTACTCGATTAAAAGATTGGAGTCCAACTATTTACACAGTAGCTTCTAAGGCAATTTCAAATGATATTGTTGAAGATGCGTATTTTAAAATTTTTAGGATGATTGATGAAAAGGATGTTATTTCATATGGAACTGGGAGTTTAAACCACACGAGACTTTCATATGATGTTACCGGAAGTTATTTTGATTTAGATATGAAAATGCTTGAAACTGGTTATGCTTATGGAATCAAGTTCGTGTATTATATAAATGGCGCTTACCAAGAACAACCTGAGACTTTTAAATTTCGAGTAATAGAGTGAAATTATGTCTAATATTAAAGATCTTTTTAGCGGAAAAAAATCTGATAAACTCTTAGAAAACGCCACTCAGCGTTCAGTAGGTTCAGCAGTTGAATCTCCAGATTATCTTAAATCAAACATTAAAGACAAAAAGAGGTTTCTTCCTCATGTTGATTTTTCGTCTGCTTCAAATTTTGCAATATATGGTTCCGCAGAGAAATATTATGAAGATGCTTACAACTATGTTTTAAATGAATATCCCTATGATGGTTCATTAAAAGAAAAAATTAACTGGAGCCTTTCGGGAACTTATCTTGATCGATATATTTTTGAAAATGAATATCCTCGCACGACTGGTTATATTAATTTTGGACAATCGTATGCTTTCAGCGCTCAACAATCTCAAGGATATGATTCTGCTACAAAAAACGAATGGATTTATTTCAAGGGGCATAACACAAGTTACTCTTTAAATTCAACTACAAACCCAGAACTTACTTTGCAGTTTGATAACCTAAATGTTTATAACACTGCTAGCCAAGGTTTATCTAATCTTGAATTAGAAGGAAGCGGAGGCGTATCAGTTGAGTTTTGGCTTAATAAACCAGGATTTGATAAAGCTTCTGAATCAAGACGACAGGTTATTCTTGATGTGTGGAATAGCGGGACTTTTGGAACAACAGGATATGGGCGCTTTCGAGTAGAAATATCTGGAACAGAAGGAAATGTTCTTGATCCAAATTTTCAAGTAGAATTATTATCAGGAAGTTCGGGGTTCTCTTCTGTGACGCCCACTGGCGAAGTGCCGACTGTTGTGTTAAGTGGAAGCACCTTAACTGGTTCTTGGAATCATTTTGCTTTAACTTTTGCAAATACTGGCAGTCAAATGGTTGGTCGCCTTTATACAAACGGCGCACTTACATATACATACACTGGTGGAACAACGATTGGAACTGTAACCGGCTCGATGTTGGGTCAAATTGGCTCTCTTATTGCTCCGGTGTCTGGTGGCTCCGAAGTTCAAGGTTATGGTAAATTATCAGGCTCTCTCGATGAATTTAGATTTTGGAAAACAAGACGAACAGCAACTCAAATTGGGCAACATTGGTTTACTCAAGTCGGTGGAGGAACAAACACTGATCTTACATTAGCCACTTCTGCCTCAACTAAATATAGTTATGAAAATCCTGCCGATTTAGGGGTCTATTACAAATTTAATGAAGGAATTATTAATACTTCCAGCGTTAATGGTAAAGATGCTGTTGTAATTGATTATGCTGGTCGTGTTACTAATGGTGAATGGAATGGATATACGATTTCCTCGCGTAATACAGGATCTGCTATTGTGTCTGCTTCTGCTGCCAGTTCTGAGTTTGCAGACCCCATTTTATATTCAACTCATCCGCTAGTTTCTAGTTCTCTAAACGATAAAAAGAATGTTGGTAAATTATATGATGCGACCAACAATTCTTCAATGTTTGATTCTTTGCCACAATGGATAACCTCAGAGGACCAAAATGATGCTAATGGCACTTTAAAAAACTTAACTCAAATAATGTCAAGTTATTTTGACACTCTTTATTTGCAAACTCAAGCTGTTACTTCGCTTAAAAATAAAGATTATATCAGCGGAAGCGATAAGCCATTTCCATTTGCTAATAGATTTATTGATTCTTCAGGATTTTTAACATCTGAAATCTTTACAAAAGCCTCTGATTTAGAATATTTGGATGCTCGCAATAATAAAAAACTTTTCACCCAAAAAGTTAATGAGCTTAAAAACTTAATATATCAGAATGTTTATAACAATTTAGTTTATGTTTATAAAACAAAGGGCACAATGAAGTCCTTTAGAAATCTCATAAGATGTTTTGGTGTTGATAGTGAATTGATTAATATTCGTCTGTATGGTGATCAGGTTACATACAAATTACAAGACAATTATGAGAAGAACACAATACGAAAGAAGTATGCCAATTTTCACAGCTCCTCAAATACAAACGCTGTTGTTCTTCAGCAAACGGCTAGCGGAAATTCATATAGTCGCGGCTATATTAGCTCAAGCGCAGAAGTTCAATATCGCGGAAACACTTATGAATTAGAATCGTTTTTCCCCAAAGACAAAGAAAAAGGAACAGAGGTTTATTTTACCTCTAATTTTGTAACTGCTTCTATTTTTGGTTGCCACACTTCTGGATCTCCTGGTACAACATGGGGAACTTACAATTCTGCGGGAGATGCAGGACAATTTCAAGTTCAATCAGTTCGTACTGACATTAGAAGAAAGGCTGCCTTTTTTCAATTAACTTGCAGTAATGATGGACTTGGAGTTATTCCCAAACTTACCAGTTCTGTTTTTCAAGATGTTTATGATGGAACTCGATGGAATTTTGCAGTTCGAATTAAACCCAAAAAATATCCATTGGCGGCTGGCGTGTCTGGAAGTGATAATGGTCAATACGACGTTGAGTTTTCAGGTTATAATTATGTTCTTGATGTTTTAAATAATAGTTTCGCTGTTACGGCATCTATGGCAGCATCAGACGCTCAAAATTTCTTAAAGGCAAATAAAAGATTTTTTGTTGGCGCTCACAGAACAAACACAACTGGAACAGTTCTGCAACAAAGTAATATTAAGGCTTCATCTTTGCGAGTATGGATGGACTATCTTACAAGCAGCGTTCTTCAAGCTCATGCAAAAGATGTTACAAATTTTGGCTCTGCTCAACCTTATAGAGACGCCTACATTACTGAACAAGGCGCAAATCTTGGAAGCAAAGCTGTCAAATCAATTCCTCAACTAGAAACCTTGATTTTAAATTGGGATTTCGCCACTGTTTCTGCATCTGATTCTGGCGGGAATTTCACAGTTCAAGATACTTCAATCGCTTCTTCTGGTTCTAACGATTATACGGGAAGATGGGGTTGGCTCGGCCCAATCGGTCAATATCAACATACTGGCTATGGTTTTGGTTTTGGCGCAAATGCTAGCAGTTCTGTTGACGAGCGATACGTGCATACTTTATTGCAGCAACCACCAGAAGTTATCAACAGCACAGATATGATTTCCCTCATTGATGAGGATAAAAATAGTATATTTGTTAAAGATTCTCGACCTGAACAATATTATTTTGCTTTTGAAAAGAGCATGTATAATATTATCACTAAAGAAATGCTCGATATTTTTGGAACGATTGTTGATTTTAATAATCTTATTGGTGAGCCAGTCAATCGTTATCGCCAAGAATATAAAAGTATGCAAAAGTTGCGTCAACTTTATTTTGAAAGAGTTCAAAACACAATTGATCTCGACAAATTTGTTGAATATTTTAAATGGTTAGACTCGGCGTTGTCTGTGATGTTGCAACAACTTGTGCCTGGTTCTGCACGTTTTTCTGAAAACTTGCGAACTATGGTTGAAAGTCACGTTCTTGAAAGAAATAAATATTGGTCTAAATTTCCTACTTTGGAGATGAAGCAGTCTGATCCAGAAGCTGGTGTTTTTGGTATCAATGAAATGCTTTATTCAGGAAAGCGTGGAATTGCGCCAATTCCTACAACTGCTACTGGATCAAATTGCGAATGGTGGCTGCGACGTGCCAATAGAGACAACTCTAATATTACTTCTGGCGATTCAACCGTCGATAGTCAACGTGACGATGTTCGATTATCGGATGATTTCCGTAGTGGAAGTGGACCAACTTTGGCGGTTTCAAGAAACTCAACCGCAACTACAACAACTTATGAAGGCCAAGCATATGCTTTAAGGAATTTTACAAAGATTTATAGATTGGCTGTTGATGAGTCTTTAGAAATTCATGGCGGTTCTAATTTTCCAAGAGCCAAAACAGTGGAATATACTCACGAAGCACTTAAGTTTGGTTCATCCGAACAATTAGATATTGCTGCTTCCAGCATTCCTGCTGAAATTGGCTGTGATGATGTCATTATTCCCAATTCTAAAGATCGATTAGAAGCTAAAGTTGCTAATTCTACAAACCCTTATGGTTATACAAGCGGCAAAAGTGAGATATTTGCCCCATTTAGTTTGTATAGTTCCTCTGTTACAACTGGTTATGTGGCCGATGTTTCAACAAATTTTAGAGCTAAAACAGAAGTTGACAATTATCATGATGATGTTTATGGAGATGATAAAGGAGTTCCAGTTCAAGGTCCGTTTACTGACGCGCATGTTGGAGGAAGACAGCATCGTCATATAAATATTAATTCAGCATCGACTGACACGACCGACACCAGGCCCGAAGCGTGGGATTTATCATTTGCATCTAATGTTTTAACCATTTCTCAAAGAGGTGTTGATCAACCTCGCGCAACAATGATTCGCGATGAATACGCAAAACGACCACTAAACATTCGTAATATTAAATGGGGAACATCGTCGGCAGTTGTGGGCAATTATACCACTGGTTATCAAATTCTTCAAACATCTGGTCGCAGATTAAATAATAGGTTTTTTGTAAAGAATGGTGGTTTCTCTCCCACATCATCTGACACTGGCATTTTTAGTGGTGCAATTGATTATGCTCTTCCAAGATTTGATTTAACGGGCACAAATAAATCTATTTTTGTTGAAAGATTTAATGCTCCTGGTGGACCCGAGGTTAGTCCTCGTGGTGCAATGGATGTTAATGCAGAAGAATATTCTGTTTACAATGAATTAAATTATCGAAATCTGATTGTACGTGAAGCATTAGATAGTTGGTTAACAGAGCATTGTGGACAATTTGGAATTGATCCAACAGGAAGCCCAGGAGATGGCACAACTCCAGCAGAACACACAGTTAATGCATATTCATATGATGGTGTGATTGCATCATATCACAAGGTTAATAGAAATCCTTGGAAAGTTCCTGCGGATGGAGCTTCAACTTGCAGCATAAATTATGATAATTGGTATATTCAACACCCGATTCCTCAAAGCGATTTTCAATATGCGTGGATAACTTCGTCAGTTTCTAAATCTGCATGTAATATGTTGGGGCATATTGGCGCACATGATTGGGGTGGAATTGTTCCGTTTTCGGTCCCATCTGGCACAACTTCAATAACACAATCGGCAATTCCATTTATTAGTGCGAGTGTTACAGGCGCACTTGGAATTAGTGCTGATTTTGTGGGATTAAATTCATTAATTTATGAACCTCTTACTTCCTCAACAAATCTTTTAGGTTATCCATTGGGCGCTCGTTTGGGGGCTTATCGAGGACAAGTTGCTTCGTTGCCCGCTAATTCTGGAACCGTGCTCAATTCATTGAATCTTCATCGCAATGGTCCATATCAACATCCAACTTGGAAACAAATTAGAACTGGCGAAACACCGATTGCGCGGTATCACAAGAATAATAATATCCTTTCTGTTGGGTCCAAACGCGGAGTTGTGACAGTTCTTCATGGTTCAGGAACAAATAGGCCTGCAACCTATTTTGATCCTCGGACAGGACCAAACAATATTAAAAACTTTGTTGAGCCGCCAGTTACTTTTAAATACCGTGCGCTCACAAGCCATCTTAAAAATCCCAAATCGATGAGTTTAAGACATTCTTATGGAAACAATAAGTGTCTTTGGACTCAAAGAGGGCTGCCCTTTAATCAACGAGAACTGTCTATTGCTGAATATCTTGGTGGAGTAAATTATAAATCTGATATACAAATTTATGATAAATTAAGAGGAGCTTCTGATTATCAGGCAGCATTCCAAAACTTAATATATCCAGAAGTTATTTATCCACGCGGAGCCAACACAGGACTTGCAGAAACTCGCGGAAGAACAAAATATGCAGAAACTGCCTCAGTAAATTCTGCGTTTCCACCAACAGCTTCATTATCTTTAGGAAGCAATGGAATTGATCGCAACCCGGATCAGAGACGAACACTGTGGAGAAATGCAGATTATAATCGAAACAGATATGTTGCGCCGACCACCACAACAGTTGGTTCCTCATATGCTAGGTTTAATACAACAATTTCTAATTCTTGTGGAAATCAAGATGGTCACGCAAGAAGTGTGTGGTGTTTCGGTGAAGAGCCATTAGTATATGGACCACCAACGTCGAGTGTTCCAAACACTTCAGTTGGAAAAGCATTTTTGTCTGCTTCATCTGGTTTCGCGAATAACAGTGGCCAAGATACTGGTGAACTTAATTCTATTAATATTATGAAGATTAGTGGATTAATGGGTGGTGTTTCAGGATCCATTTTCCCAGATTCATATAGTCATAATTTTTATATAAACCCAAGTGCCTCTGCTTATTATTATTGGTTGCCTTATTATGGTATTAGAATGATGCTTGGGCCAACTTTTGGATTTGATAAAACCAATGGAAGTTATACTACAGAATTTTGTAAAGGAATGAAATGGACAGCCGCAAAAGATTCTGGAAAAAATCCGTGGTTTGATTCTTATGAGGATTATGCTGAAGATATTCGAGGACTTTCAAAAGCGTGGACAGTTTTGCCAGAATTTAGAATTTCTGATAATATGGAATATTACACCAAAACTAAGGGAAATGATTTTTTTGCAAAAAATGATAAATTTTTATTATTAAATGGTGGCAATATTACACAAAGTGCCGATGTCGGAGATGCAACCACGTCGAATCCAAATATGCGAAATTTTGATAGAAACTTTTTTAAAGAATATTCATTTTCAGATTTCCAAAAATATTTTGGAACATTTGCAGAAAACAATAAGTTGGAACAAATTACTTTAAAATGTACTGCTGTTAAAAAATTATTGCCGTATAAGGGTTTTTATCCTGCTGATCGTTCAACGCAATTGGTTAGCTTATTTTCGGGGGCTCTTGGGCAATACGTGGGTGGTGGGGCACTAACGGCTTCCGATTTGAGCGAGCCCGAACGGATTCAATCGGGCTCTCAGCAATTGGCACTTCAATCTTTGTTGCAACCTTGGTTCGCACCAGGAATTCTCTATAACACAATTAAATCAGGTGTTGCAGTTGATTGGCCTATTTTTACTGGAAGTATGCCTATTGCTGGTCCGGTGGCCTCTCCGGGCTATCAAATGATTACGGGTTCTGGACAGGGAAGATTTGAATTTAAATCTCTATTAAATCCTCTAGATTATATTCCAGAATACAGAAGTGATGGAACTCACAAATTAATGCTTAATGCAGTTTCATATCAAAATACGACTTCATCATTCCGAGAACCTCCCAGGCTCCCATTTGCTGAGTTTAATCCGGCACATCCCCCGAAATCTGTTACTAATTTGTATAGAAGTGCAATGCATAATTATTTAGCAGAGATTCCAAACTTTTTCTTAGAGAATCAAGGTTTGCAATACATTGAATCATTGCCACAAGGAAGTATTAAAATTTTGGCCGGTAAAGTTTATGTAATGGATGTTTATATTGAGAAAACAAATACTGCTCCAAATAATGAATTAATCATGATTCAAGATTATTATAACGGTTATGTGTCGGCAAGTTTTGGAAGTGGCCTTGGCACAGTGTGGGGTGCTGCTGGTGCGGGCGTGACCGGATCTTATAATGGAAAATATTTTGGAGAGAAATGGTGGAGCTATAATGATAATGCAAGCCCGGGTCAAGCTAATGCGTGGTACGCAGGCGCTGCACCAGTGCGAGATTGTGACCCCGCGTATGCTCCTGTGACTCCTCCATATTTTTATGGAAAAGCGAGAGTAAGATTAATTTATACAGGATCGGCTGAAGACGAACAAAATTTTGGTGCCGGTAATGGCCCCAATCTTAGAAAAATATTTAACAACATGACCATGAGCTTTAAGGGTCTTGATGATCCGCGATCTGTTGCGTGGACTAAATTTGCTTACGGATCTACAAATGATTGGTCTTATACCCCGTCCTTCGCAAATATGATGGACGTTACAGCTTCGTTAGAGTTGAGGGGTTTAAGAGTAGACAGCCCAACAGATCAAGCTTTAAATCGGTGGGTTATCTCACCTCACATGGAAACTCCTGTTTTAGATTTTTCATCTTCACAAACACCAGAACAAGGATATGGACGTGGAATGTGGAGCGGCTATGGAGAAGTTCCTACAAATAATAAAGGAATCTTTTTTGGAATTGAAAGATCACCGAACGAATTTCTAAATCGACAAGATGTAGAAGACATGACCGAATGGTTCGTGAATGAGGCGGCTAGACCAATTCCTGAAGATCCGGTCGATCCAGAAATGGTTGGTCATGGTGGACCAGTTGGTCGCGGCGGCACAGATCCTACAGATGTTGAGACAATCGGGGAACTTGCAACTGTTAGTACACCACACGAACAACAAATTGGACAAGTTGCAAACTCAAAAACAATTTCAGAAGCAGTTGTGGCAATACCGTTTAGCACCAAACAGTTTGGGCGCAATTCAGACTTGGCCAGAACTACATCTAAACAAATTATGGGTAAATGGTTTTTCTCACTTGGTGTTACAAAAACAATTGCAAAAAGAAATTTTCAAAATCCGAAAGAAAACACTTCTATCAGTAAATTGCGCGGATTAATAAACAAATATATTCTTCCTCCTGAATTGGATTTTATGAAAAATAATAAAATTGAACCATTTGTGATGTATATGATGGAGTTTGAGCACGAACTTGATAGACAAGATTTGGTTGATATATGGCAAGGATTGATGCCAAAAATTTCAACAACAGCGGAATTGGATGAATCAAATTTTGCACACTCAACAGGAATAAATGAATTTTTTGGTGGCAAAAAACTTCCACCATCTGAAGATATAAGATGGATGGTGTTTAAGATAAAGAAAAAGGCACACATAAATTATTGGGCAACGACACCGCAGACTGAGACGAGAGGTTTCGGCATACAATCAATGCTTAAAGAGTCAAATTATATTAATCCAGTGGGATTAGAATATAGTTATAATTGGCCTTATGACCATTTTTCTTTAGTGGAACTCGCGCAAGTAGAAACAATTGGAAGTTACGCTGGGGAACCACAAATAGCGGGACCACTACAAGAGGCTGCACCCACCGAAAAGAGACCAGCCACAGCCGCTGAAGAAGTTGAACCTGCGGCAGGACAAGGACAAACAGCACGCCAAACCACGGCAGCGACTATAGCAAGAGGTCCGGGTTATACTGGTGGAGGAACTAGCTAATGAAATTTTTTAACAAACAAGAGCAGGTAATCGACGTTCAGCTAACACCATATGGCAAATATTTGCTTTCCAATGGCAAATTTAAGCCAGTTTATTACGCTTTTTACGACGATGGCATCCTATATGACTCCAACTATGCCTATGGGCCACAGGATCAAAAAGACATACAAAAACGCATAAAAACAGACACTCCACAATTGGAAGGTCAATATAATTTCCGAGGTGTAGAATCTCAAGTAAGGAAAGCAAATAAATTAATTCGTTCAGAATATGAATGGGAAAAAAGATATTTTGAAGATTTAGATTTAAGACCTCCAGAAACCATAACAGATAAACAATATGCTCTTCAAAGTATGATTGGGACCTCCGATCTTAATTCCACATATGCCCCATCTTGGAATGTTAATCTTTTAATAGGGTCTATTAGCAGTTCAGCTCAAACAACGTCTTGGACAAAAGAAGAAACTGGAAGTGCAATTCACGTTCCGCAAATTACGGTTGAAAATGTTTTATATCAAACAGCCATTAAAAAAGAAGTTGCTGGTGAAATTATTGAAGATAAAGATTCAGATGTTTATGGTAATGAATACATTGATGTTTTTGCAGACAAAGAGGGTATATTATTAGATTTTGGGGAAGAAAATATAGAATTTGAAAAAGAGGGTTACGAAATCGAAGTTTATGAAATTGAAGAAGAAAAGGTTTGCAATGGCAAAGGCGGAACTCGCGAAGTCATGACTCCTCTCTATTTTGTTAAGTATCCTCCAAAAATTAAGGATGGTATATTATTAGATAAAGAATCTTATTTGGACGAGATTGATGTGGCCGGAATGGGAGATTTCGATCTTGATTCTCGTTATGTGGAATATTTTCTTGAAATTGATATAGACAATGAGATTGATAAAGACATTTTATGCAAACATGCGACAGATCGGACTCTGGGTATTTATTCAACACGCTTTTTGGATTGTGATGAGGCCGATAAGAAAGCAGAAATTGATGCACGTAATATTTATAGTACAGATATAAGCGAAGATGATCTGAAGGACTGCTAATGCCAAGTTATGTAATAAATCCAGAACAAACAGTTGGACAATTTTTGCCCACTGTTTATATTAGTAAGATTACTCTCTCAAATCAAGCCGGTGTTACTCGCAATGAAATAAATCCTCATATTGATTATGAGGGTGAAGGCAAGAAAACAGCCGGTAATGAAAATCTTACAGTCGAATTAGTCCTTACAGTTAAGGATGTGTTGGGTGCCGGAAATATATCTCAATGGTTTTCTGTTGGAACTTTGGGTCCTACTAATCTCACTTTAAAAAATTATATAAGGATTCATGTTATCCAAACCACAACACCAGAAGCCACACAAACTTGGTCGAGGGCTATGGCGGCTGGCTCAAGACATGGAGTAGAGGGCTCTATTGATGTTGGTCCTGGGGCATCAGCGAGGTCATTTTCACTTTCTGATTTTGATAACGGCAAACCAATAGCAAATCAATTAACAGAATTTGATGGAAATGGGAATACCATTAAAAGTATGGGTCTTACAATAAATACGAATGAATCAGAATGGTGGCCTTCTTTTCAGTTACCATCCAATCCTGAAAGTTTAGCTTATTTTGTGTGGGCTAGTTTTGACATGAATCTGTTGGCTAAAGAGTGGCAGTTCGATTCTCAGAGAGTTCTTGACCCAAATGAATATGGACTTCCCTTAGTTGGAAAAATGAATTCAGATGTGGTTTTTAGAAATGGTGAATTAGTTTCAGAAGGGTATGTTTTCTTTGAAGCTCAAAAAATTGAGGATCGCTATACTAGAACTGATAGATTGTGGACTGGGCCTTATCATTATCATCGTAGTGGAAATTATATTGGCTATATGGGTGGAAAAGTCCATAATCCAAACGCAACAAGAGGTGAGCAACCTTATCTTTTTAGACAAACTGTTACAAATTCAAAAATTCAAGATTTTAGAATTAAGGAAAGACTTGATAAATTAGAGCTTAATTTTAGTATGTTGGAGAATGATCTCTTACGCGCAGTTAATAACAATCGAAGAAATATTATAAAGGATACAAAATTTTCTTATTTTACTGATATTCATCTATCACGAGATCAAGACAATAATTGCAGATTTTTCTTTGGACTTGACTTGAGGAAATTGGTGAGAGAAAATACTCCCTATTCAAAACTTTTTGTAGCAGAATCAACCACTAATCCTTGGTGGCTAAAAGAAGCGTTGTTAAGGGTTCGTATTCTTTCGATGAAAATATATAGAAAGCGTGTTGTTGGAAGTTCAGAAGTTGGGACAAGTCCATATTATTTTCCGGGAGATCACAAGTTTGAGCCAACCCCTAAACTGAAAAAGTATGATAATGGTCTGTTGAGAAATCAGCGTGATATTTCACCAACATTTACGGCAAATTTGGGAGACACTTTGGGAGTTGCTAGTGTTGCAACTTTAAAATCTGCTCCGAAATATGTATCTTATGACCCATCTGAAGAATTAATAATAAATGCCACTCAAGGTGCTGATGGAACTTTTATTGGCTCTGGTGGAGCTTCAATGGATGGAGCGTCCTCTATTCGTCAATTGGGTGGAATAGAAGATGGAACAAAAGGAGGCGTTTTGTATTACAGCGGAACTGATGGTCGCATCTCTGAACAAACTGACGGCTATTATCAATATAGAGTTGAGCTAGAAATACAGGATAATGTTGTTGATCTTTTAATTGAAAAACGATCTGACTTAATGATGGGGTTAAAAAATCTTAAAGAATATTATAACGAGGGCACTAAAACGGGAAATAAGTTTGCCACTGGTTCACCTCAAGAAGCATATTTTAATCCAACTACAAATCGATTTACGCAAGCTTTTGTGAACAGCGCTGCGGGTGCATCTTGGCCCAAAAACTCTGTCAACGCATATATTCAAACATTGGAGTTGTTTACGCTCGTAACAAAGAAAGATTACGGTAAATGGCATAAGATGCTAATGACCTTTATTAATCCAGCATCCGGCAATCCGCAAGGTTGCATGGTTCTTATGAATCTTTATGAAAATTTATTATCTTTTATGGACCGAGCGATTGGAATTCAGAAAGAAAAGCCGTCCAAATTTCCAAAAGTTGAAGATAGTGTAAACGCAACTGGCCAATCTTCCACAACTTTTCAAACAGATGTTGAAAGTGGTGGCAAGCCCGACGCTAATATTTTTAATATTGATCACACTTTTTCAGATTATTATGATGGAAATATGCCGACCGCCACGGGATTTGATTTTTTGGGCGCAGACTATACTGGTTTCCCTCGTATTCCAGAATCTTCAGGAATTCGTATGATTGGAGATACGATCTTTAAACACATTATTCGAAAAGAATTATTAAAAATATTTACCAACGAAAATGCCCATCTTGATATGAGCGGGTTTGCAAACATAACTCCCAATAATTCATTACAAGTGACTGATTTTTCATATTTGACGCCAGCCGTTGTTTATTCAGAAGGTACGTCATTACCTCTAGTTGGTCATAACGAACTTCATATGCCACATTTTGATAGTCGCACATTTATGAACTCAATGGCATCTTCAATAACTACGTGGACACGCACCACTTCGTTTCTTTCTACAGATTCTTTGCAAGAAAAAGTGGCAGATTTTCTTTCATACAATTATAATCTTACTGCGGTCCCAAGCCCGTCACCCCAAACAGATTTTGTTGACCCTGGTGATATTCCTGTTTCGGATTTTAG
>Ga0080013_1000904_pt1 | contig 40587 bp, 35 predicted proteins | sample ETNvirenome_6_85_FD_69236 | JGI IMG/M metagenome (GOLD analysis project Ga0080013, IMG submission 69236) | Marine viral communities from the Pacific Ocean - ETNP_6_85 (SPADES assembly) (version 2) | ecosystem: Environmental > Aquatic > Marine > Oceanic | place: Pacific Ocean | collected 2013-06-19 | reverse complement strand
CCCCTAGATGTAAGGGTGATATCATCTTCTTGGTGCCAAAAGCAGTGAATGTCGCTTTTCATCATTTCGTGCAAGGCTTCTATATTTTTGGCATGACACCAGAATTTATCATTAAGCAAAAAACTTTTGTCTGTCTCATACTGTGGCTCATCGTGACCAAGGAACCATGTGTCATTGATGTGCCAAACGTCTATCTCTACTTCAAACCCAGCAGAAATTGCTTCCATAATGTAATCAGGAGAATTTTCTCTCTCTGTGTTTTTGCCAGATATGTTTCCTCTGTGAGATATTAGAATCTTGCTCATAATAAGAGATCTGTGTTCGCTACTCTATGCCCATTTCTTCGCACTGCTTGTAGTGTAGGGCCTTGGTGTGTTCGTAGATCTCATAGTCATAAGAAAGCAGCCTCTTCAAGTCCTCTATGGTGTCGTCGCTGAGTTCTTCTCTTTTTATAAGGGGGTTTTCGCTGATGTTTTTTTGCAGAATATTATTCTCATCAAATTCCCCCCAGCCGTAGGCATTATGAAAAAGCCTATAAGATTGAGGTGTGCGATCAGTAAGCCCAATCCAACAACTTCCTACATCCGATTTGGCCTTCTCAACCCAGTCAGTGTGCGTCATCCCCACCTTCTTGGTATCCATCAGTCCCCAAGTCAGTGTGTTTGGGTACGATATTTCTGAATTCTTATATCTCAAGAATGTCTCTTTATCTACGCTTCCACGAACATAGTCTCCGAGTATTTGGCCTGGTGGTCGAGAAATAAACTCTGGCAAACGCGACTTGATTCTCATAGATTCTGGGCTGCGCCCGACTTTAGCCTCTCTTAGGATCTCTAAAAACCCTTCCCTGTCCAGCGACGATGCCTTGACTAAGTTTTCAAATTTTAAGAATCCGGCTTTTTTCATATCTTCGTATAAAATATCGTCTCTTACATTTCGATTTTTGATTTTTTCAATATCCAATCTATAATTATAAGAAGAAAGCACCCTGTCAATAGGTTCTCTCAGGAGAATGCAAGCCTCAAATTCTGATGCGCGGGGGCCAAGCATAGCAGATAAGCACGGATAAGAATAGTGTCCTCCAATCCAATCACTTTTTGCTATTTCATCATGACCGATGCTGTGAGTTTCTATCCACGTATCATCAAAAAATGCTGCAAAAGCCCTTATTGGGAAACACTTGTCAAACCCATATATGTGCTGGCCGCAGTAAGCCCAAAAAGAAGTGCCTGCGCACTTGGGAGGGTGGATAAAGAAACATTTTTTCATAAACCGCTATTTCCTTTTTGCCCGAAAGTCTCCCAAATTCATCTCTGCTGACGCTTCCTTTGATTCGACCTCAAAACCTTTAGATTCTAAAAACAACGTCAAGTCCGCTATGGTAAAATCTTTTCCCTCGCCTTGCACGCGAATATCTTTTCTAGGATAGAAGCCTTCTTTCATTCTGTTTTCCCACCCGTGATATTCACCGCAAATAGACTCAACCTTGTCAAGGAGTTTGGAGGTGTAGAGGATTGGAAACTCGCTGCCCTCGCAATCAAGTTTCAATATTTTGATGTTATCATACTTTTCCAAAACAGCGTCCAGCGGATAGGATGGAGTCTCTTCTGTTGGCACCTTAGAATACTCGTCCAAGTCATCATATTCATGAGCAAGAACTCCTCCTCCGCCAGTGTTTAGCGGATCGGAACTTACCCAGTAGGGCAAAGACGGCATTTCTCCTTCAATATCGGAACGCCAGCAGGCGCCATGAATAAGTTCTACTTTTCCTTCCTCAATATATTTTTTAAGATTCCTCTTCGTTATCATATAGTTCGCCATATTAGCTTCAAAGACAATACATTTTCCGGCACCGCGTTGCAAACAAGTATAAGCAAAGCTTCCTATGTGAGCGCCAACATCAACTATGACATCATCGGGACCAAGCTCATCTGGTATCTTATACATATTTAATTCGTTGACTCCTCTGAAGATGTTCCTATCGTGAGTGTTTGGTCTAAAGTAAAAATCATTATTCTTTTCCGTCATTGTGAGTTCCTCTCTTTGTTTTGAGTTATTTTTTTAATTCTTTCTAGCATCTTTTCAGAAATCTTCTCATGCTCTAGTTCTGATATCACTTTCTCTTTTGCATTAATCGCCTTTTGCTTGGCATCGGCTCTGTTTTCGTAAACATACCTCATTGCCTGACGTAAAGAAAAAGTGTCTATCTTTGCCCAACTTTGTCTCGCATCAAAATATTTGTATTCTTGCATGACCGGGACTTTAAAATAGTCAACTGGAAACGAGTTATCTAAATTGAAAAAATCAGCAGGGGCCGAGAAATCTGTAAAAATTAATGGATTTTGCCACGACGTGGCATCAAAAAGAGGGATGCCAAAGCCTTCAGCGGCGTGGGGGGAGACGTAACAGTTCCCTCTTGCGTGAATGAGTGCTACTTGCTCATCTGACATATCGTCCGAACTGATAAGATAATCTGCCTCTCCACAATTTGCAGCACGACGAAGAGATTCAATATAGCTTTGTATTTTGCCGTCAGACGATGGTGATGATTTAACAAAAAGAAAAACATCTTCTTTTTTCGAAAATTCAGAAAAATAAGCAGTAAAAAGAGAGTCGATGCCCTTTCTTTGTTGCCAGGCGCCCATTATATTGTAAAAAACAAAAGAGTTGTCTGATATTCCATGGATTCTTATATTAATTTTCTCAATGGTTTGTGAGTCGATGTTTTTTATCGGATGGGGAATCTCTTCAATGTGCCCCCTGAAGCCGCTCTTTCTGAGGCCATTGGCGCAAAAGCCGGAGGGCACCCATGCCTCGTGGCAATGAGTATTCATGAGGCGGACATATTCTTCTGGCCAGGTTTCCGTCTCCCAGACCGCATAACATATTTTATAAACACCATCTTTTGTCGAATTATATAGCGGCAAATCTCTCGGTATTCCATGAAAAATTCTTATCGCCGGTGGGCGGCTTGTCCTGCGCTCAGGAGATATAGTAGAAAGAATCTCAACGATTGTCTCCTTATCTGAATCGGAAAGCGCAAGGGCGTCCTTATTCTCATTTAAGGAATAATTGTGGGCCACAGAAGAAACTTGAATTCCCTTTATCATTCTGAGGGCTATTAAATTTTGATTTGCAGCATAGGCCAGACCGGAATTATCCCCGAATGGACCAACATATTCTATACTTACCATGAGCAACAATCTCCACGTTCTGTAATTGGTGCCGAGCCCTGTTGTAGCACAAACCAAAAACTGCTTGAGGAACGGCGGGGGAAACAAAAAAAAAGTAAAAATCAAAAAACCAATATCTTCTTAGAAGCCCTCCTCATATTATATTCTCCACAATAAATTTTTCTAGTTTATTCGCGGACTGTTTCACCGAATCCTTGGTGGTATTTATTGTCAAGTCACACACCAGCGGCGCGTCAAAGGGATCAGAAATTCCTGTGAAATTCTTAATCTTTTCCGGATGATCATCTGGCAAGATGGCCCTTCGGTAAAGTCCCTTCGTGTCTCTTTCTTTAAGCTTCTCAATGTCGCAATCGATAAAAACAGTTTTGACAATATCCGACATCTCTCTCACTTCCCTTCTAACGTCTTCATAGGGGTTGATTGCCGACATTATAGTTACCACATCGTTCCTAGATAAAATTTTACCAACAAATCCAAGCCTTCGTATATTTATGTTTCTATCTTCTTTGGAAAATCCTAGGTCTTTACATAGCCCTTCGCGGTATTCATCTCCGTCAATAACTTCCACCCTAAATCCCCTTTTGATCATCCTTCTTTGAACTAACTTGGCAATGGTGGACTTTCCACTACCACTCAACCCAGTCATTTGTATGAAAATGCCACGAGTGCGTCCCCAATGAATATAGTTCCAAATTCTTTCATGGAGAAAAAAAGCAAATAATTGTATTCCGTGGTACGTAATGGTGATTATAGATGTCTGGTGAAGGTCTCCGGTTATGAAATAAGAAATGCCTCCCAGAATAATAGTCGCTATCGCTCTCCAAGAAAGCGCCTTAGCAGTGCTCCTTTTCTTTGAATCGATCATAATTTTCCCCTCATCAAGCGGACGTATTTTACAATATATTTGATCCCAAACTTTTTATATCCAAAGTTTACCGCAAAAATTGTAAAACTACACACTAATCTGCAAGGTTAGGAATAGTTGCCTGATTGTATCAAAAATGTATAATCGAAATTTGTAAGTTTTTATGAGAATATAAGCAGAATTCTATCTATGGTTTCTTTTGCTTACACGCTCTATCTATAGTCAGTCTAACATGCGGGGAAAACAAGTTTACCCACAGTACTAAATAGAATCCAGGAAGATAAAAAATCCTAGGATCTCCATAAAAAGATATCCATATCCCTACTCCACTATCCCTAAAATTTCCTTCCAAGGATCGTCGCTATTCACATCAAAATGCACAGCATGATCATCAACATAATATTTAGCCGGCTGCTTAATGTTTGTAACTTCATCAAAATAATGTTCCATATTATATTTGTGCAGCCACTCTTTTATAACTGGAACTGGCCTGCTAGAAACAATAATAAGCCTATACCCCCGACGAACAAACTCTTCTAGAGCATCCCTAGTTCCCTCTCTCGGCGGATCGTAGGCGTTTTGCAAGCCCTGGAATCCTTTGGAATATCTATGTATCACACCATCAAAGTCAAGCGCCAGGGTCGATTCTTTGAAGCTGGTCTCCACTTCCTTCATTCTAGAACTCCATTCTTTTTCAAAAATTTTATTACTTTGTCGTGAATCTTTTCATCAACTTTTATTTTCCATTCGTCGGTATTGTTTTTAATCGATTCTCTAATCTGGGTAGCTGAGACGAACCCAACATCGGGCGGAGGCTTGTGCTCGTTGGTTTCATAGCCGACTCCCCTTCCCCAATTCACACTTTCAATGTCTGGTATCGTCATTACTTCCACATCGTCCTCGCTGTAAACATCTCCAACCATCTCCACTGTCTGTGCAGTAGTGAAGGGATTTTTCTCATCAGGTGGAATATCTCTCACACATATAAGAACTGGAATTTTCTGTGATAGTTTTTGTCCGATCAGCCATTTGTGGCCGTTATGCATCGGCTGCCAGCGGCCTATAAACATCGCTCTTTTTGTCATGTCTCATTCCTCCATAAACACAGATCCATACCTATATTTAGTATCAGAGCAATGGTTTGATACACTATTTACAATGTGGTTAAGAAAATAAAAAAAAGATCTAGAAGAGAGAAGGCAAAAATCAAAAAGTTCCGCTTCAACCTTCAGTTCTTTCAGGCGTCGCTGTCAGAGACAGAAATTATTTATGAAGAATGTCTAGAAGAATACAATGAAAAATTTATCAGGACGGTGGTGGTAGAAGCGGAGCAACGCGGGGATGGAGAAGAAATGGAGGACTCCACTACCACTATCTCCACGGAGGTAAATGCTGACATTCCCGAAGGTGCGGCGCCGGGAGAAAAAGGTATAAAGGATGAAGATATAGAAGACGGCGAACTAAATGACAGAGATATAAAAGCACTCTTCAAAAAGATAGCCGTCAAAACTCATCCTGACAAACTAAGGGGCATGGACGAGGCACAGGTAGAGCACTTGACTAATCTCTATAAGACAGCAGTTGAGGCATCGAGAAGTGGAGATGGCGGGGCGTTGCTAGAATTGGCATACGAATTGAACATAGATATCGACATTGATATTGAGAAAGAGATCCTATGGATCAATGAGAAAATAGGAGCGTCCCAACAAAAGATACAGTCCATATGCAAAACAGATGCTTGGGTCTGGTTTCACTCCAAGGGTGAAGCCCGAGACAAAATAGAGAAATTTATCAAGGAAAAAATGGGAGGCTAATCGGTATTGATTCCAGAGCCGCTCAAAGACTGTATACCGTCAATACTCACCTGAACACAAATGGCACAGAGTTCAAAGCCGGCTGCGCCGTCGGGCGCCGACACATATACATCCCTGGTGCGTACATCAAAATCAAATCGGCCGCCACCGGGATCAGTATCCGAATCAGTAAGAGTAATGTAGCGATGTTGCGTACTTACATTGGCAGATGCGGTCGTATCAAAATGTACTCGCACCGGGTTGGATCCGCTCGCCACCACCGTAATGGTTTTAGTGATAGTGGGGAATGATATCTTCAACTCTTCGCCGGCACTAAGCAAAGTGCCAGTCAGGAATGGTCGACCTGGGACCCCATAAGCTTCCCATCGGTTGAACCCATTCTGGTACATAAATTTGCTTGGACCTGTTGGACTATCGTTGTGCATACTCTTCTCCTGCTTATAAATAGTATTATACTATCGTTTTTCCTTTTCTGCCTTTTTCTTATGCTCCGCAATTTGCTTCTTTTTTGCAAGGCGCCGCTTTACAGATGGCTTCACATAATAACGCCTAGACAAGAATTCTTCTAGAATACCAGACTTTTCGACCCTCTTGAGAAATCTCTTGATCATTTTCTCATCTGTGTCGTTGTTTTCTCGTTTGACTACAACCATTATACTAATTTACTCCAATTACGATTAAGCAACCCGCTGATATCTACTCCTGCGTCAGTTGGATCTGCGTCTCTTAGTGGGCCATGATTATTGCCACTCTGCGGGGCAGGTGCAGGAGTGGTCCCCTCAAAGAGGTTCACACCGTTATATGCATCGCTTCCGATGGCCCTAAGCATTTGCTGCTTTGTTTCTTGCATTTTTTTACTAGGCGCCTGGAGCGACTCTTTAGGGGAAGGGACAGGAGCTTCCTGTTCCGTCATCAATTGCATATTCATGTTCATACCCTTGACCACTTCACTTATAACAGACGATAATATTCCACCCTCTAATAGAGACTCTTTTATACATTCAGCTACCATTGGTTTGATAATTCTTTTCAGTTCACTTTTTTTCATTTACGCCAACTCTTCTTCTTTTCTCTCTTGTGTTTCTTTCATAGATTTCCACATTCTAGACAAAACTTCAAACTCATTATCTCCGATTCCTGTAAACTCGCCGCGTGCGGCGCGCGCTACCAAGTCTCCACATTTTCCAACTATATTAGATTGCAGCGTGTCCCAATCATATACAGCGATCCCCGGTACAATTATCTCTTCTCTCTCTGTATGCTCGCGCACCTTTCCATACTCTTCTTTGATAATCTCTTTGATTCTTTCTACAGTAATTTTCATTGATGCTTCCTCGTGATTTCATTTAGCAAGCGGTTGATCCTATCTGCTTTCGTCAGACCATCTTCTTTCCCCTCATGAATGCGAGGGGTCATATATGCTTCAGGTGTAGATGGTTCCGATACAAAATCAAAACATATCAGCTGAAAATCGTCTTCAACAACAGTGTCTCCCTGGTGTTCCTTGACGCTTCCAAGGCCGCGGGAGGATATGCCCAGCTTGCAGCCGCTCTCTACCAAAGACTTGAGGATATTGCCACTAGGTGTAGAGAGAACCCTAACTTTGCCCATAACAGTATCTCCATCCCACCAAGTGTCGGTTACCATATGGGAAACATTCTTAAGATTTATAACGCTCTCGTCTGGGTGATCTAGCTCTCCCAAAGCGCGTTTTTCTTTTACGCACTTCTTATAATTATCCATTTCGCGCTGGAGGACTTTCATAGGGTAGACTCTGCCATTGCCGTTCTTGGTATTCGCTTTTTGCAGAATGCCGGTAAGGAATATCACATTCTCATTTACTACTTCGCGCTTCTCGTCTTCTGTCAAGAAGTCTTGACAAACGCCGCCTTCGCACAATTCATAATATTCTCTTAGTAAAACTTTAGACATATTATTATCCTGGTCCGTCTGGATTCTTACCCTTCTTAAGATTCGCTTTATGAATATCTCCAGACTTCATCCGCATCGCTAAATTATATTGAGGCGATCCTTTGGGACAATTTTTGTCGCCAGGGTTTGAGCAGCGCCCTTTCTTGAGATGCATATTTTGAATGTTCATTCCTTCTTCTTGCATTAAGTCAGCATCTTCCTTGTTGCCTCCAAAATTTCTTTTACCTTTCTTATCCATTCTCATCTGGAGCATGTTCTCTTCTCTCTCCATCTCGTGGCGCGCGACATGCATGCCCTTTTGCACAAGAGCCAGGATCGTATCTAAAAACTCTTCTTCCGTTTCCAACTCTACATCTACCATGACGCCAGCTGGGTCGTTGTGTGCGGAGGGCAAACCCAGGTGAGCCGCAATTGTCTCATAGATGTGCGTAAGGATCTCGTCCGACACGACTTCGTGTTCCGGCGGATCAGCATCATCCTGCATCCTATAATCTACCTCGCCTTCTTCGTCGAAGAAGGCGACTTCGTTTAGAGCGCGAGCGGACTCTTCTCTGATAATTTTAGTTAGATATTTCTTACTTATTCTAATCATTTTTTTTATACCTCTAAGGCGCAGGCGCAACCTGTGTGAGTCAACGTCCCTTGCAGCACATGCGGACAACCGGTAGAAACCATTTAATTGTTACGAGTGACATCTTGAACCTCCGTGTTCCTCATTCCCAACTGTATTCCGTCGTCGGAAAATGCCATGTTTAGAGCGTAACTCGTGCCCGAACTCAGGCACCCTAGCAAAAATGCAGTTACGCATCCATAATCAAATATAAATAGTGTTGTCCATGGACTTAACGCCCATACAAAAATACCAACCCAGAAACCAACACACATGGGACAATGAAAAAAGTGATGTTCCGGCCTTACGGAATCGAATATTGTACCGCAACACAGAATCTGGGTCATCCCAGAGCACACCAGCACAAAATATACTAAGTCCACTAATATACCCCAGTAAGATATCTGCGTGCGTCGTAAGGCTGAATGCTTCCTTTCTTGACTGCCTGCGGCACTTTTCCAAGAGGAGTGGAATCATCGTCAGTTGGCTCTACATACATTTCGTCGACTTCTTTATCATAGGCGTCTGCAAAAAGATAGTCAGGCTTTTCCTTTTCAATAAATTTTCCTATTGAAAGGACAACTAGATCTGCAACTGGAAACTCCGAATTGGTTGCGGGGAGAATAGTTCCACCCAATGCACCGTGTACGTTTCCACCCTGAACTGTGCCTGGCGTGATTAATCCTGCTTTTAGTAAGTGTTTGAACAGCCTATCTTGTGAATCATATACCTCATCTTTATATGATTCTTTCGGGAAGGTAACTACCTTATCAGTAGCAGGAACAACCACGATATCTATCTCAGGATGATCAAAAATCATCAAGCTGCCGTCTACCGCCTTCCTTAGATCGAGGTTCATTGTGAGAGGAAGATGCTTCACTTCTTCCTGTGGTGGTGTGTGCTCTGGCGCGGGAGATTCTCCCTCTTTGTCTCCAACCGTTATCGTGATAGGCATTAGGAAATCATCTCCTTGGCTAAATTTTGAATCTCTAGAATCTGAATAATAATATCCTCATCAAATCCAGGCGCTTTACCAAAGGATCCTAGGATATCTAACACCTCATGAGTTTTCAAAAGCATATTTTCGTCTTCTTTTATAATCTCGTGTTGCAAAGACTTTTCCAAAACGCCCCTAAGTCTTCCGAACTCTTCGTTTAGATATATTTTGAGCGACAATCCGTTATCGCTAAAGGAAGTCGCATATCTCGTAATAACTTCTTTTTGCTCCTCCAATAAACGATCTTCATATTTTTTATTATAATTCTTTACAAAAGTCTTATAAACTAAATTATCAGTAGGCTCTAAGATCGTGTTGGCAGATTCAGATATCAGAGAGGTAGATTCTACGAAAGAGCTTTCTAGAATCACGCGCTGCTTTACTGGAAGATCCTGGCTGAGAATTTGAGCAATGGTCGCCAAATTCTTATAGTTGCTCACAAAATTATTGAAAACTCCAGGGGATAACTCCTTATTGACCTTATTGATCATCTTCGTTTGCATATTAAAAATTTCTTTCTTGTCCAAAGCAGCGTATTCTTTCTTGGCCTCTGCGAGCACCTTCTCGACAGTATGATCTTCGAGGCCGCTGCACTCCGTAAGGCTAGCATATAATTCTTTTTCGGCATTCAGAATGGTTCCTTTGCTGAAAAATTCTTTACATATTCCCAGGGCAACTTTCTTTCGACTCTGATCACCGCTCACTACGCTTCGTGTAATATCTTGAATTAGCACCTCGTAAAGAAAAGCGGTATTTCTTTTCTTATTGTGTTTACTCTTGTGCGTCTTTGCCATTTTCCTTCTTCTCCAATTGCTCAATAAGCATTTTTATTTCATGTTGAGAATTTTTAACTTCGAATATCTTCTCTTCTTCCGCCCTATAATTATTATCCACATCTTCCGCAATGCCATTTCCCAAGCTAAATAGTTCTTCTGTGCCAGGAAATAAATCAGTAGCGCCTGGCCGAACATTGCGCTTTGTATTTTTTCCCTTCTCTCTAGATGCCTTTGCGAGCATATTGCGCCGGCGGGCGCCCATTTTACGTCTATCTACATCCTTCATCTTGTATGAACTTTTCTCATAATGGTGAATATCGTCATCTCTCTTACCGGGCGGGGCGCTCAGAAGTGGACCTTCCTCTTCGGTGGGGCCGGGGCCTTCTTCTGCGGGGGGCTCTTCGCCCATTCCCATGTCGCCTTCCATACCCATATCGCCTTCCATACCCATATCGCCTTCCATGCCTTCCATGCCCATATCGCCTTCCATACCCATATCGCCTTCCATGCCTCCCCCCATGCCTCCGCCAGCAGCTCCGGGTGTGCCCATTTCTGCTGCTGTATCCATAAGGGCTTGCATTTTACGGTCAGTAAACATTTCTCTTTGATTCCGCAAGAAATCATCATCTGTCATACCAAACACCTTCTGTGCAATCCACCTCTTCGAAAAATACCCCTCAGTGGCAGCTGAGGCCGCATCGAACCTAGTTCTCCACTGTTCCAACTCTTGAAGCTCGGCAATTTTTGATGGGTTATTCAGGAGTAAATCAAAAGAAATCAAATCATCGCCCCGAAACCCCAGCGTATATAAGTGAATAATACCTATTTTTTCCAACTCCGATAAGACGGCGCGCTGTAATCTCTGAACAGTTCTAGAGAACCGAATATCTTTTTGAGCCAAAGTAGTTTTATCTTCAGTTCCGCCTTCGCCCCTGGAAAGATACTCCGGAGGAATCTTAATGGCGGAAAAAAGCTTATCTCTCAAATACTTCACGTCATCTATATCACCGGTATATGTGCCACCCGGAAGGGATTCAATCTTAGTGTTGCTCGCGCCTCCTCTTACTGGCAAAAAGTAATCTTCTTCAATACTCATGGGATTATATCTCAGATCTACTCTTCCCGTATCTTGATCTATCACTTGATTTCGTTTCATTTGAGTGATGATTTTTTGCATATACTGTTCTACATCCTCGGGCGCAATCGCGCCCACATCAATATAGAAAACTCGTCGCTCTGGTGAGCGTACCACACGGTATGCCATCATCGCATCTTCTAGGAGAACCAGTTGGCGCCAGATTCTTCGGGCCGGCTCCAAGATAGAGGATCCATAAGGAGTATATTTGTCATTCCCAAGAATTCTAAAGTGGGCCATCTGCCAATTTTCAAACGTGATGCCCCCGCTATTCCATTGGAACTGTACGTAATTAGGGTTGGTAGGATCTTCTCCTTCGAGTCGCTCCACTTCTGCTGTGGGCAGTCCAATGACGCTTTTGACACCGACGCCCTCATCCAGATCTAGATACAAAAACATGTCCCCGTATTTGCACATGGTGCGACACCACCCAAAAAGGTTGAAGTCCACGTTCAAAACACTACGAAAGAGAGTGTCTAAGACAGACTTTATTTCCTCGTTGGGGCACTTTATTCTCAGCATTTCTTCAAAAGACGTAGAAGTAGTCATTTCATCGGCATAAATATCCAACGCAGAAGCAAGCTCTGGCATATATTCCATCTGGTCAAAATCCACATACCTTTCGTTTCTCTGTTGATTGGCGATAGCCGTTGAATTAATACTTTCAAAAGGGTTGTAGGTCGACTTCTTGAAGTTTTGGCCGCTAGCAGACTTAAACCTATATTTGTCTAGATCCTGGCGTCTTTGGTTGCGAATCATTTGTGTCTTCCGGGTCACTATGGGACCGGAAAACAACTTAGTTAATCTCCTAAATAATGTAGATTCCGAATTTGCGGGGTTCTTTGTATTGTCGGGCATTTTTTCTATCCTTTATACAGCCAAGCATACTCTTTTTGCATCTGCCTTTCTGCCTCAACCTTCTCGTGGATCTCGGATTGCTTATATCCGTGCATTCCCTTGATGGTAGTATTCATTTTTGTATTAGTGTAGATCATGCTATCCAACATTGCCTTGGCATATTTAGCATCTCTCTTTGAAACAGTTACGACGGTATCTCTTATCCAGCATGCAATTGCCAGACTCATTACCAAGTCATCGTTGTAGCTACGCATTGCCTGCGGCTTGCCGGCGACCCACACGAATGTCTTAAGTTCGCTGATCGTCCGAGCCGAGTAAATGCTAATAATATTATTTCTTATAAATTCTTCTAGTTTTGCGACAACCAGTGGGCGCGTTTTGGCGGATGTAGTAAATCCGGGGACGGCGCCGCTTCTTGCTTCGGCCGATATTTGATCTATATATTCATGAGTAGATTTGATAGAATGATAAATGTTGGGATACTCCATTTCAATTAGTTTCTCTAAAACGCTAAATCCAATATTATTATTCTCTACTACAATCATGCAATTGCCGTATTCTCTCCCGGTCGAATTAAGTAAAACAGCAAACATATCTAAGTTGGGCTTCCCTTGGTACTCAGCGACCACTTCCATCGTATTCAGTTTAATAACATGAAAAACTGAATAGTCTCTGCCATCACCGCGGGCCACGTCCGCTACTAATAAATATTCCATACCAGACTGGAACTCTTCCCAAATATGATAGTTCCTATCGAATCCTGTTCTGTGCCTGGGAGGCTGGACGGCGGCTAGAAGCTTCTCTATGTCCTCCGGATGTATGACTGTTTCGCCAGACATATTGAAGTTACATTCAAGCTCTTGTGCTATATCTCTTCGTGATAAATTCTGTGTCTCTTTTTCAAACCACTCTTGATCCCTGTCGGGATGAACGTCCCACGGTAGTTTAGTTGTGAAGAAACTATTGCGCCCTTCTTCTGCGTCCACATAATTCTGGTGGAACCAGTTCCCAACGCCATTTGGAGTTGACAGCGCAATGCAACGGCCGCCGGTTGAAAGAGTGGGATAAAGTGCGCGCCACATGTCTTCTAGATCCGGAACATGCGCTGCCTCATCTACAACCAAAAGGGAAAGCGCTTCTGAGCGTCCTGCATCCGCAGAAGTAGTGGACGCCTTGATCTGGGATCCGTTAGTAAGCTCGAAGGCAGTTCGGTTATCTACAGAAATATCGGATATCTTGATCCAATCCGGCATGTTCTTAATCAAAGCTTTGACCTTTTTTACTAAATTAGCGGCAGTAGAAAACTTTGTGGCGACAACTAGAATATTCTTCTCGCGACGGAACAACATAAGCCACGCCACATATCCCGCTGTAATAGTTGAAATCCCTAATTGGCGCGCCTTGAGAATTATATTGAAACGGTGATCATTGAAGTTGTTTAGGAGTTCTGTTTGAAAATCATATGTTTTAAACGGAATAAGTCCTTTATCGGGATGCGATATCTTGGCATAATTATTTAAAAAATAAGTAGGGTCTTTACCACACTTGGTAATCTCTTTCTTGACTTCGCTTTTAGAAATAAGGTACGCCATAACATCTTGCTTTCTTCTTATCTTACTTTTTCGTTTTCATTATTTTCTTGGTAGTCCGAGATGGTTTGTAGCATTGCTGCTGCAACGGCAACTTTCTCTTGGATCCACTCTGGGACGCCTTCTCTTTCTTCCTCAAAGAGATGAACCATGTGAGATGCTAACGTAGATATTTTATCTAGATGGCGCCGCACGCGGGCATTTTCGTCTTCTTGCTCAGTGCGCGTAGTCTCGTGATGAGCGCTGGACAATTCCTCTTTAATTATTTGTTTTATTCGCTCTTTAGATATCCGCATCAGGATTTTTCCTCTTTACGAGTTACATTCTGCGGCTTTTTAGATTTCCACACTTCCTTTCCGATGCCCAGAAAATCCTTAATTGATTTATCAAGCAACTCTTCTCCACTGGGGTTCTTTCTAGAAACTCCGTCCATCCCCTGGATCTCATAGCGCATCTGTGCTTCCACCCAAGTATGTACCCGGCTGGTGCTTTGAACGCTCATGTTCATCTCTCCTACCGGCTTGCATTTGAGAGTCTCCCCGGTATGAAATTTGTAATGCTTTTTAATAAACTTCAAAACATCCGCGATGGTTTGTTCCACGTTGCTCTCAAACTTCTTATCTTTGAGTTCTTTGACCGAGACTTCGCCCTCGTAACTAACAGTGAAAACGTTTCCACTAAGAGTGATACCGAAACCGTCATTGACCCTCTTATCTGTAAGTTTAGCATCAAAGTGACCACGTTTCAGCCCAGTCTCTAAGGGCTTGCCATCGTCGGCGCGTGAAGCGCCGTCATAAGAATCCGCTAAAACTTGTGATAATCCTTTTGCAATTTCTTCTACGCTAGCCATTATATTGTACTCCTATAATCAATCATCGTTATTCTTTCCGAGATTTCCTTTCGTCCAAAATAGTCTGTCGCACTTCCTTGAGTTCTCTTACTAAATCCATCAAATCTTTTCGAACCCTAGTACCAGCAGATGCGTTGCCTCTATCAAATTTCTCTGCGTCGCGGCGCAATCGGGCAACTTTGTTTTCTAGCTCTTCGATTATTTCTAACAGCATCATTCCTCTCCTAAATTAGGGCGCCAACCGGTGCGCCAGCGATCCTCTCGATCTTCAACCCACTCAATATAGCATTTGCGACAGCAATCCCATTTTATAAAATATGTGCTGTCCTCAATACTAAATGAGTAGGTCTCGCAAACGGGGCAACTCCTATTGCTATACTTAGTAAGTAGTTTTTTATCTACTAAAAAACCATTGTAATATTCCTTCTGGGGGGCTGTTTTGCTTCTCTCGGCCATAGAAATCTCTTTAATTTGAGAAACGTAGTCTTCTTCTTTTTCTTTATTCCAGTTAGATAGGGGATTATTTATTGCTTCGTCGCCATACTTTTGCTTAATGGCTTTCTCTATTTTAGCAATCTGGTTGTAGTCTTTAGCCACTGAACGGCTCCTCTCTTACCGTCTGAACTGCCAGAAAGAAGATCGTGAGTGACATAGCGACTCCAACAACAGAACCGCCCGCAAACCATAAGGGGGCCCAATCAGTACCGGATTTTTCCAATTTTTTATTGAGTCGTTCTATCTCTTGGTTCTTCAAAAGAATGAGATTTGCACTTGTCTCCTTTTCTATCTTCAGTGAAGTCTCCGCAATCTCTCCCTTCAGCGTACAAGAATTAGTTGCTTTACCGACCTCATACTGAGTCTTGGCGGCGCACTGCTCCTCAGTTACTTCATTCTTCGCGATGATTTCTGCCGTGGCCGCGGCATCTAAAAGAACACCATCAAACGGCGATGGCTCTCCCTTGCCTAGGGGGACAATCTCCTGAGCATGAGAAGAAAAAGAAAAAAGCAATAAAGTAAATATGGCTATCAATTTCATTTTCTTTCTCCTTTTACAAGCTTCTTCAACTCGCCAGCAAGTGTTTCAAGATCCTCAAGCTTGAGAAGCTCTGCGCGCTCGCCGGCATGTTTATCAATAGCCTCAGTCGTTTTCCTATATTCTTCCTCAGTCTTCCTGTTTCTTTCCACTGATTTCTCTATCTTTTCCTTGATGATATTGACTTCCTCTTCCTTAGATTTATTAATTATATCAATTTCCTTCTTGTGCGCCTCGCGGGTTTCTTTGAAGTTCTCAATCATCATCGCCGCCTTCTGGCGGAAAAAGAACCACGTCACAACCATCCAGAGGGCGCTCACGGGAAGATACCAATAGGTCTTGACCCAGACCCACCCCTTCTTCATAAAGGCTTTAAACGCCAACCAGCGAATCATGACACCCTCTTATATGCAGTAACAATGTCTACTGCTGCCTGTGACCCGATATAGAGTAGGCATACTTGCAACCACTCCTCTGCTGGCACTACGCCGAAAAAGAGTGCTCCAGTTGCCGTTGCCCAAACCAAAAGCTTTCTGCTCACTATCTTTGCGAGACCGACATCAATCACTCCTTTTGGATCTTTCTTTTCTACTTCCTTTGTCATGTTTTTCTCCTACGCTTGGACATGGGCGAATCCCCCTTTCTTGTCAATGACAATTTCGCTATCCACGCACTCCTTTAAAAGGTCTAAGTGGGAGATGAGTATAACAGTTTTAAACTGGCTTTTCAACATTTCCAAAATAGAAATAAATCCATCCATGTTATCCGCGTCCAGCGCGGTGGCCGGCTCGTCCAATATAAATATATCACTAGTTGGTAAATTGCCTATCTTTGTTAATGCAAGGCGAATCGCCATCGCCGCAATTGTTTTTTCGGCACCACTAGCCATTTCTATCAAGCGAGGCTCGTGCTTCGGATGACGAATATAAATTTCTAATTTTCTTTCTTCGATCTCAAAGAAAATTTCAAACGGAACAATATCTACCAAAATTTTAGCAATCTCCTCGTTGATAAGTGGGAGGCACTTTTTGATGATATCAGATCCAATCCCGTTGCTATCCATGCACGATTTAAATAAATCATACGCAGCATACTGGCTGCGTAGGCTAGATTGCTCCTCAATACGCTCTTCGAGGAGAAGAATGCGTTGTTCACAACTCCCTTTCGCCTCCATCAACTCATACATCCTGTCTTCACACCCCTGTAGGCTCTTTTTAGAAGAAGATAGATCCTTTTCATATGATTTGCGCTTCCTTTCAAGTTTCCGAATTTCGTCAACGATCTTTTCATTTTCATAATACTTTTGCTTTTTCTCTTCTAATCCCGCAATCTTAGCATTGATTTCTCTAAGAGTGGAGGTGCTTCTTTCTTTCTCTACGATAAGATTGGACAAGGCGCGCTCATACGTGTTCTTTTTATCCATGAGAGATCTAAAGTTTCCAATACGATCACTAATCGCCTTCTCGTCCATGCCTCCAAGGGAAGAGTTGACTTTTTCAATTTTCTTGCCAATCTCTACCAAGCCGCTTTCAACTCTTGGTACCAAACCCCTAGAACTCACCGCATCCTGAAGGAAGCGGCAAGTGGGAAACTTGTCCCCACAAGGTACCGTTGAGAGGAGAGCAATTTTATCTTTCAAAAATTTACTCTCTCGCTCACGCTTATCTAATTCCCCCAACAAGTCTTTCAGGTTCCCCTGCTTTTCCTTTAAAAGTTCTTGCCTCTTTAGAAAATCATCCAGCGTATTCTCCGTGAAAAATCCCTCAACCTTATCCAGGTATTCCTGATGTTCCTGATGTTCGTCGCTTATATCTTGTTGGCGGCTTAGGGTTGTCTCCTTTTTAGTAGAAGCTGCTTTGAGTTGTTTTTCAATTTTTGTTATATCAATATCAATTGTTGGATATCCTGCAATTTCTATCTCTATTTTCTTTACATCTTCTCGCGTCTTTTCAAGGCGAGATTTAATATAATCACACTCTTTACGGTGAACCGCCAGTTCATCTTCAGAGTCCTCCATGTTTTTCCTTTCAGATTCCGCTTCTTCTTCGAAAGATTTTCCTTCAAATTGCTTTAGCGCTCCCTGGATATGAGATGAGTCCTCGTGAGCTAATCTATACTTATTCTCGAATACTTCCAAATCTAAAAACTTAGACAAGTTCTTCTTCCTATCGGTAGATCCTTGATTAATAAACTGTAAAGAGTCCATCTGTGAACAAAAACTAGTCATCAAGAAATCATCTTTGGTGCCGAAAATCTTTCTAATGTTGGCATCGGTATCGTTGCGAGATTCACCATTCAAGCTAACTTCCTCTTTGCCATGTAACACAGAGAAATCCAACACCATTTTGGCTTCGGCCGTCTCGGTGCCGCGAAGACGTTTGGTATATTTCTCCATTTTACGAGAGATTTTATATTTTCGTTCGCCGGCGGTGATGATGGCTTCCGACAACGCGCTATCTTTGTTTTGATTAATTATATTAATATTTTTTACACTACTTTTAGAGGTACTGTTTTGCATCGTGAACAGGAGGCTATCGATCACACTTGACTTTCCTGAAAAGTTTTTTCCCAAAATACCCACAATGCCGCGAAGAGTAGAAAAATCAACCTCATTTCCTGCGCCATAGTTGAACAAGTTGTCCCACTTTAGACTTTCAACAGACCAATTGACATTACGGGATGCGTCCTCTTCTAAATTCAAAAGGGTGTTATAGCGACTATTCAGGTCACATACATCTTTCAAAATATCTTTGTCAATATTATAATCTTTCAAATATTCTTCAATTAGCTTTTCCTGAATTTTCGTATCGCGCAGATTACCAATCTTTATTCCATCAGCAATCATTGACGATGAAGGAGCCCCTGCCATTCCCCTATTAAGAAAAGTAACACGATAAGGATTGAATCTCTTTCGCACTACATCAATCAGCTTTCTTTGGTTGGCAATAGTTGTTCGATTCTCAGCAACAATCCTTACTCTTGATCCCTCTTTTATATCCATTTTTTTAGGCAGTCTACCAGTCTTTGTCAGTTTGATATCTACATGCGGGTTAGGATCATCTAAGACAATGTGGCGGACATCGAAATCATCTCTGTCTTTGATATCCCACATCAACAATCCCTTGTCGGGAGTTTCTCCAAAATTCTGTTGAATGGTGCTTCCTGGATATCTCACTCTGCCCTCAAGATCGAGAACTTGATTTGATTTGTGAATGTCTCCCAAGAAGGCAAAGTCTAGTCCATCAAAAATACTAACGTCATGATCCACTTTGATGTTCCACCCGAAATCTGTTTGTGATCCTAGAACGCCGCCGTGATATAGAGCAATGTTGATTGTGTCATCGTTAGTGGGCTTTACCCAATTATCTTCATCAAAGATTGACATCACGTTTAGAGTAAGATTGTCGTCCACAATGCACTCCCCTGAATTCTTCAGCAAGTGAAGGTTCTTCAGCCTCAATGCATCAACAATCGGAGTAAGAGCATCTTGCCTCTCCATGTTTCGTAAATTACCATCGTGATTTCCTAAAATGATATAGGTGGGAGCAATAGCTTCCAAGTTCCTAAAGAAATCCGAACACAATTCAACAAACTCTGGAGAGATAACCGTCTTCTTGTGAGCGATATCTCCACAGTGAATAATATAATCTGGCTTTTCTTTTTTCAAAACCTTATATAAGTCCTCAAAGACTGCCCTGTATTGTGATTGTCTTTCGTAATTTCTAATATGTGTATCTGATATGTGTGCTAATCGCATCTATCCTCCACTTCTTCTGATACTGTCGTGAAGATAAACTTCCGAAGTAATTTGTCTCGCTCGCCGAAATCTCTTCATAAAGATTTCTTTACTCATCGAGCCAACGTCTTCGTATCCATTTACGTCCACTTTATAAACTTCTATTCCATGGGAAAGAAATGTCTTGATAATTTCAAGACTCTTATTCTCTGCATCGGGATCCAGTGCCAAATATACACTAGTATCATTTTCTATAATTTTTTGAAAGATTTTACTTCTCTCATTCAGCGTAGACCCCAGCAAAGGAATAGAATTAATCCCGGTTTTTATGGCATCAAAAATCCCCTCTACTAAACATACCTTCTCTCTCCAATCAACATCCAATTCATTAAAAATAATATTCTTACTCACCATTGGATTTTTATATTTCATCCAATCGTCAGAATAGCTTCTTCCTACGAAATAATTCAATTTTCCGCCTTCACTAAAAGACGGAAAGATAACTCTATTTTTATATTCTCCACCATCGCAATATCCAATTTTCCATCGTGCAATGTCGTTGCACGTCAGCCCTCTATTCAGTAGATACTTTTTGGCTCTTTTTCCTCCAACCAACAAATTTTTATTTGTAAGAGAGACAAACTCTCTCGGGAGTTCAACCAGATCTTCCTCTTCTGTGGGAGTCCCAAAGATTTTCTCATATATGGAATCTGATATATCTACTTCATCTTCAAAAGATCTCCACTTTCTTTTATCTGGAGAGTCACCAAATTTCCTAACTAGTCTCCATATGTTCTTGCCTTTCGCATCACAAACCCAACATTTGTATACATTTTTTTCTAAGTTGATTGATAACTTGGGGTTATGGTGCTCACAATAAGGACAATAAAATAGATACTCATCTTTGCTGATGTGTGAGAGATTTAAAAAACTCTTTAGTACATCTAATTTTTCTTCTGCTGACATATGAGCCCTGCTTTCGCGATAACTATTGCATCCGCAATATCATAAAAATGCTTTTTGATATTTCCATGCTTAGTATATTCTACCACAAAAGAAGGCTCCTTGTCAAGCAAAAAGCGCATCACCACCTCTTTTCCTTTCTCGCCGCGAGGAACAGTAATCCCGCACTTTTTGCGAGCAGACGAGGCTCCTATATACTGGGGGCTGATCCCAGTACCTTCATAAATAATCCACTCTATTATACCACCAAATTTCGATAATGTCAAGAGAGTTTTTGCCGAACTAAATCCGGGCCGAAATGCTTGAAGAGATTGTTCAATCCACACATCACTAATACGATTTTTTCGAATAGTAGAAAGAATCCTATCTTTTGCTACTTCTACTTTATCAAAGAAAGTTTTTTCTTTTCTCAAATCAATATAATCTTTATAAAATATATTTCCACCCTTATCTACCACACATAATCCTATTATGCTGGTAGACAGGTCGAGTCCTAAAATCATTAAATATCCACTTTTAGCTTGAAGGTAAACTGATCATTTTCTCGTTTCCTGACGGGTGTTGCAACCTTTGCAACGCCAATCAAATTCTTTTGATCGTCATAAATTCCTATCTTAGAGATATAAGTTTCCTTCTTGAAAGATCCCGTATCACTATTATAAGGGTATTTCCCAACATTTTTAATTTTTAAATCAGTTTTTTCATAAAATCCCAATGAACTCGTATCTGCCCTATAGGGATTACTCCCAAGGCCCGTTTGTCCATATGAAATATAAGTAGGATTGTTTGAGTGGTTTACATGAGCCTTGTGGGCATGGGCCAACATCGTAATTACCGGAAGATATTGAGTTCCGCTCATCTCTATTTCATAGCTAGAATCTTCTGTAGAAGTCGCGGAGGAACCAGTTGCACCAAAATAAATCCAACGAGGATAGTCTGCTGAGGCTCCAATATAGTCCTCTGTGTGGGAAGAATTGATCGCCCAACTTCCGGTGAGCAACAAGAATCCCTCGCCGTAATAAACCACCCCTCCCACACTTCCAGATCCTGTGCTGCCCGATGGTTCTACTTGGATTAAATTTCCATCTCTATACTCATCCCTCAGTCTACCAACCAAAGTTCCTGTGACATAAAATTTTAGATCAACAGTTCCCTTGGATATCGAAGAGCCGTAAAAAATACTTGGGATGCTAAACATCCTAACAGTCTGAACTCCTTTGTCCCCTAGCGAAGAAGAGTAGGCATAGTTGTCACTTAGGTAAGTGTAATAATTAGAAACATTCTTTAGGGCCTCCACTTCCTTCCGACAACTTCCAATACATCCACCATCATAATAGTTGTTATCCAATGCCGCAGTCATGGGCAATGAAGATGTAAGGCTATCACCAAATTGTAAACTATTGAAGGCGCTCAAAGATATGGTTTTCCACCCTATCCTGTTACTATCCTTAGTGATAAACGAATGTGGGCCAGGGCCGGGGGCGTTAGATGCCGAGAGGGTGGCTAGCTCACTAAGAGCAATGTTTCCATTATCTATTCCGAACCTGTCTACTATATCATTATAAATTACAGAACTAGTGTGAAGAACAAATTTTACTCTTGGGTGGGATTCTATCCTATTAAAGAGAACATCTTCTGGCTCGAATTTATATAGCGACATAATCTCATTTTTCTAGTAGTCTAGTCTCACCCTCAGGATGAGTTCGTTATTTGGATCCTTCTTCAAGGGCTCTGAAAGTTTGGCCACAGCCAACAATTCATTATCAGCCGAATATAGACCAATAGTTGTCATGAAGGATACGGGGGCGTCTGTAGTCTGCTGTTTCACTACAATCTGGCTTGAACTTAAGTAAGTTGGATTAGCGCTGTAATTGAATTCATTGTGGTTGACTCTGCAAAAATAAATGGTTGAATTAAGTTCAGTGGTGTTATTAAAATCTAAATTGACAAATCTATTGCGAAAATCATTTGCATTAGAGGTGATGGTAGCTCCAGACAAAACAGAAGTAACTTTATGATCAGTAGAGTTGAATCCTACACCAGTTGTCGCGTCTCCAAAGACAGAAGAAGTCAAAACGGCTACGCCGGCCTGATAGTATAGAAGTCCCACGCCAGATTCACTATTAATATCCGCCGACGCAGTATAGAGAATCCCATACTCTCCAGCGGGAGAATTTACGCGGTAATCGTTTACTCCATTGTGATCCTGAATCTTGAGTTGAGTGGCTAACAGGCTTGGAACGTTGTAGGTGCTACCGCTACCCAAAGTAAGAACAAAGGATCCTTTTTTGATCTCATCTTTGTACAAAAGTCGGGCCATGTTCAGGACATAAACTTCTTTAAGTTTGGTTCCTCCCAAAGCTATGTCACCATCCTGATCAAACTCTTGAATAGATCCAGTCACATCGTGGCCAACAAGAACTTTTGCCATTTCATTGTACATGTTGATTTTATTCTTGATGTCCTGCGCAGTAGTAATACCATCTCCAGCGGCTGATGCTGAAAGGGCAGACGTTGCTGAATACCCACACGTAATATCGAAAATATGATTTGCAGAGGAGCTTAGATAGGGATAATCATACACCGCTTCAAACAAATCTGAAGTAAATGTTTTGATATTATTATCTGCGTAAGTTCCAGAAACAATTGATCCCGTAACAGGAATAGCTTCATGCAGTAAGGTTCTAGTTGTTGTAACATCATTGTTTAGAAAAGTTTTATAAGTTGTAGCCATTATTTAACCTCTTATTGTTTCTTGATAAATCTTACTGGAACGTCGACTCTATATCCGGTGGTGGCGCCTGTTACCTTGATCGTCGTATCCAGTGTCATATATGTGACCGCGTTGATAATTGTTGTAGATCCAAGAGTCGTGAACAAATAATTGCTTCCCTGCAAATCTACAGAAGATTGCACTTTGAATTCCAAAAAGGTTCCCCTAGGTCCAGCGATTGTCTGTCCTACTTGGGTTTTGTCGCCCGTATTTCTAGGAAGATTAGAGATGAATCCCGCCGTAGTCGCCCCTTGCGATAAGAAATAGCTTGCTATATTATCATCATCGACAAAAGAAACGTCGGCCTGCACGCCGGTTTTAGAAGTTAGAGTTCCAAACCTATTATCCATCTCAATAATATATTGAGTTTCCTTCAGATCCGCGTCGATTGTAGTAGTCGCAGACAACTTAGTAGTATCGAGGCCCTGATCTAGACGGATAAAATTACTAGAATTGGAGACATCATCACCCAAAAGTATCCCTGAAGCGAGACTATCATCCACAGTTATTGAGTTGGATGTCGTATTATCTGCTGTTACCATAAAAGTATTAGAAGTGGAATAGGTCCCGTTGGCCGGGTCGAGTGTATTGAGTTTAATCACCGGCAAATACAAGAGATTAGTCCTAGAAATAGAAATTAGTTTAGATTGCATCGTAGAAGTATTGTTTGTAAATGCCTCAAAAACAGGAGTTTTCATGATTTGCACGGCGTAAAAAGGGCTTCCTCCGGTATTAGTCGGATCATACTTTCCGTAATCTATCTCGTCATCCCCGAGCGCAAACTTTGCAATACGAAACGAGCCGTCTCCGCGCGCAAGGCGTAATCTTCCGGTGTCAGTAAGAACGGCATCTAAAATGATGTCCCCTGAATTGTCTAAAAATGCCATAATAACTCTCCTATCGCAATAATCCTGTCACAATAATTAGTATCAACTTTGCTTTAGTTGATGTTCTGCACGAAAATTAACATCCAAATCTATTTTTCTTCCTGTCTTTTTTGAAGTGAATCTAAATCTAAACTTTTGGCCCCACAGAGATTCGTCGGCCACTCCCAAGACAACACTCTGTACTCCCTTGAGATTATCCGCGTGCCGAAGGCCGGATGCCTCCACGTTTAGTAGCCCTTGTGGGGTGGTGGGTATTATTTGTACATACCTTCTCATCTGCTTGAAAGGTTTTTTATTCTTTGTTTGTTCTTCTTGGAAATCTATTATATTAGTAATCATGTAGGGAGGGCCATTGGTAGTTTTCATTTCTATCTCATAAACGGGAGATGGATTAGATATGTTTCCATGAACGTCTACAGATCTTAGTGTATAATAATATTTTACATTTGGAGAAATATTGTCTTCAATCGCAGCCGAGGTCGAAACGCCTCCAGTAGATACATCTCTAATTTTCTTTCCAGCAAATGCTGTATAAGAGCTTGGCCTCTCTGTGGTTCGAAATACCTCAAAAGAAACTGAGGCGTCGTCGCTCTTGAATCTTAGCTTGTCGTCTGACCGACGCTGAGAATTTTTTAATAAAATATATCGCTCTCGGTCACTAGGACTGATAACTATCGGAACCATGTCTCGGTCCCCCGTCGATCCATTCATATTGATCAATATCTTATTGCCAACATTTTTATAAGAAACAATAGAAGACTCTGGTGGCATTGGAGGCGCATCCATCACTGACAAATCCTTCACAGTCGATAGCGGAACTTCAAACAACTTTACTTCAGGAGCATTTCCTATTCCTATATTTACTGTGGTGGATCCGATTTCGTTGAAAGTATTATAAGAATACTGGTTGCCAATCACTAGAACATAGGATGTGATTACATAAGTATATTTTATATTATACTTTACTTGTGTATCCACGAATCGACATTCATCAAGTTCCGAAGAATTAGGAATATAATAAGTTGTAATTGGGTTCGTCAGGTCACCCTCTTTGAACTTCTGAATTTTATAAAATATCGTTTCAGAATAACATGGGATCCCGTTCATCATGTCTAGGAGGCTGCGCATGTTTGATTGTATGAGGGAATTGATGCTGCCGATGGCGCCCCAAAGATTACCTAAATTATCCAATCCTGTCGGGATATCCGAATCAAACTTTCCAAGCACCACCCCAGGAAATCTTCTGTCACTAAACAGACTCGTCGTAACCCAACTTTTTACATCCCAAGCTGGCAGCGATGTGTTAGATGATTCATAATTGTTCTCGGGGGGCTGATTGAGTATGTCCGATTCAGTCACTTCTTCTTCACTTTGGACAAAATCAATCGCCGGCGGCTCGGGAATATTCAGTGTTTCTATCACGATTTCCTGGTCTGCTTCAAACTGTTTGAAGATATCCGAAAACTTAGAATTTACATCAGTAGTAAACCTTATTTCGTTATAGAGGGGGAACATCTCTCCCTTAACCGCTTCAGATGTGAGAAGAGGCACCATGTTTGAATTAAAGATATAAGTGTTATATTGACTCGATAGCGAATTGAGAGTGTTGACGTGGGGCCCTTGAGCGGATTCTTTCTTTATAAGATTGTTTGTATCTTGGGCAAATTCAGTAAAATAATCTCCGAAAGCACCCTTTACGGTCTCAATATCATCTCGGAATACAGTCAACAAGTTTTGCTCTATTTGGAAAACTGACTCGTCGCTCTGTCCGAAAGTAGTGAAATTTCCATTCAAGTAATTTAGACTAGACAGTTCGGGCTGGCCGTGGGATTGGGCGTATATTGTATAAAAATTAGGTAAAACATTTTCAGGTATTAAAGGATTTTGGGCGAGCAATGCTTCATAGCGAGCTACATAAAACCCATAATTGGCACGACCATCTATATAATTCGGCCGAAGGACGTTGTTGCTGTCATCTAAAATCTCGGTTGGTATTGGAGACTGCCCCTGGAAGTGGTAATCAAAATTGACGCCAGAAGTATCTATAAGAGATGCCAGTGCAGTTTGAAAGCGAAGAGTCTGTTCGTCGTTTTCTGGTTCCGTCAGAAAATCAAATTTCAAGACAGTCGCCCCGTTTGTCCCCCACGGTACGACATCTGCCGATACAAAAGAAGATTGATTGAAATTATTTTCATAGATAAGAACACCATCGTCGTTGACAGTATAATATTTTTTCAGCAGGTGCCTCAAGCGATCAGGTATCTTAGAAGAAGGGCCTTTGTTCTTAGAAGTGATCGCCATCTCCTTATTTATATAAAAAATATTTTTTCCGAATGTCTTTGCCATATCTTCTAAATCCCTCTCGCTCTATCTATATCTATTTTGAACGGTCAGATCTACTGCACCAGCCGTGGAATCAAAAGTGATCACATCTCCCAAAAGGCCGGCGGCCTCTGTCAAAACTGTAGTCGTCAATTGGTGAACTAGTGCGTACCGAGATGGGAGATCTGATGGGAGAAGACCAGAGTCTGTAAGAGAATTGATAATCTCCTTTGATGTAGTAGCTAGTGCGAATTTTATTTTTTCCCCGGCCGCGGCATTGGCAGAACTGGAACCAAGATTCTTCATCTCATCAGTGTAATACTCGCTCATCCAACCCGGATCGGTAGTCATCGTGGCCACCTGATTCGTCAAGCCCATTCGTCGCACAAAATCATTTACCCAACTGGCGAGCGCGGTGATGTCTACTGCGTCCTCCAAAGTTACCGGAGGAGCGAGGGGCGGTGGTGGTTGGTTTATCCCGCCACACACCTGAATCGCCTGCGTTATAAGGGCGGCCGACTCCATAGTTATGCCATTAGATATATCTGTCCCTATATCAATGCCGTCCAAATCAACAGTTGCGCGCAATTCATCCATGAGGCCCGCGAACTCCTCTGCATCACCTGGAGACATATAACTTTGGAACTTATCGATCTGGCCCGCCACGTCGAGCGAAATCGAATATGCGTCTGTTGTAAAATTGTTAGGGCTGCCAGGAGGTTGGGCGTTGTTCGCCGTGATCGATGCCCTCATCTCGTTATACTCCATTTGCAGCTTTTCTGTCGAAGACATACTTTCCTGTGCCATGGCCATAAACTGAACTTTTTGTTCCGCCCAGTCGTGATGGGCGTTTTCGAATTCAGCGGTTCCCGCATCTCCTTGCGGATAGTCTTCTCGCCCGGGCTCCCCTCTTTCAATCTCTGCGGCCTGTGCCGTCATTTCGGGGTCAGACATGATATTTTCCATATTTCCAACACCATCTCCAGAGCCGGCAGCGTTCAGAATTGACTGCTCAACCAAATCATCTAGCTGAGAAGGATTCTCGCATTCACCATAAACGCCAGATTGTACCTGCTTGTAGATAATGGATGTTTGGACACGGGCCATCTCTTCCCTTATTTCTACCAAGATCTTACCCTCTTTCACCTTAAGTTCTTGAACTGAATTCTTCTCCGTCGAATTCTGCAATGTGTAAGAATCGATAAGAGAATCGGATTCCCCAATGATTGCCCTGACAGACTTTGCCTGCTCTGATTCCATTTCGGCGGCCGGGATCTTATTGAGATCAGTTATAAAAATCTGTTTTCGATTCATTGCTTCTGTTAGTAATTTCTGGCGTGACGAAATGGATAATTGTAGCGCAGAAATAGTGTCGCGGATTGCCTTTAGCTCTGATCTTAGTTTCGGAATGTTTCCCAAAGACGTGGGCCTAGTAGCTTCCATATTGCTGCTTGCAAGTCCGCCTGCCGAATTCAAATTAGTGTTAAACCTATCGACCACTGGGTTAGCAAAAACAGCATCTTGAAATTCCCCAAGTCTCGCGCTCAGATTTTGCATTGTATCAGACTGTAATGAAGCGTTGTCATTCGGCAAGAACGATGTTCCAAACTCTGAGAGTAATACATATTCCTCTTCGGAAAGGCCCCATCCTTGCGCGGCTAGTAATTCACTAGTTTGATCACCAACAAAGGATCCAGGAGTCTGCGTTGGGTTGGCGCCGACCTGTGGTGCGTCCGGCACAATAACAAAATATTCATCGTATATTAGAGTGTCTAGAAGAGGGGGCCTAATAAATCCCCATTGAGGAATTTCAAACTTTCGAAGTCGGCAAAGGATTTTTTTGCCGGTAAACTTAGAGAACGCATCCGCCGTTAGTCTTTTGAAATTGGGAGATGTCATAAGCAATCTCTTATTATTGCTCATACTTGTCGAGAAGAAAGAATCTAGATACTGGACTTCTGTAAGCAATTTATACTTCAAAGTAGCAGAGGCCGCATTATCTGGATCTTCGAATACGTCCCTCCTAATCTGTGGGCGGAAAATAACGTCCCCGCCATTCCCTGTACTGATGGAAACAAAAAGAGCCTTTATTTGATTAGGAAGATTTGCTACTTGAAATTGTTCTACGCCCCTCAAATAATTTTCTTGCTGATTTAAATCAAACAAATCAATATTTTTATCTTCCGAAATTTGAGATTTATCTAATGTCCTCTTAAATATTTTCTCAATAAAGGAAGACGGATATAAGGAAGGCGAATCTGGCACGGCCGACAATGAGGCGGCGGCGGCGGCGGCCAAACCTGGCGCAGATGCGCCGCGGTTATAATTTTCAGATAAAGGAACTAGTTTCGGAGAGGTGGGAATGAAATTATAATGATCGGAGAGATAACTTCTCTGTTCTTGTGGCGCGATCTGTTGAGTGCGGGTGCTCCCGCGGGAAGCCAAAAAAGAATTCTGCCTAAATTCATTATCATAAACAGCAATTTCTCCATTTGTATCACTTTGTGTCCTGGCAAGTACAAGCTTAGACTCAATAAACTTCATAAGAACAGAATTTTCTATGCGGCCCGAATTTAGTATGTCAATCGGCATCTCGTTGAATCTTATAACCGAAGGGGAAAAAAATGAAAAGGCCGTTGTCTGCGCAGAATCGCCGCCGGCGTACTTTATTCCGGCGCCAGTCATACCCTCTGTCAGATTTGGCTGGGTGGTTGTGAAGTATTTTAAAATCTCCCTAACCACCCTTTCTCGATATTGTCTACCTCCCATAGTTCTCAGCCCCACTTGGTTAGATGAATCTTGAGAACTAGCCCCCGTATTTATAGATAGGTAATCGTAAGCGCCGTTTCCTTGCTTAGACAAATCAGCAATATTGTTAAATTTCTTTTTTATCTTGATTGCGCCGTGGGTGGCGAAAACCGACTCGCCGAACCCAGCCACATAATTAGATTTTTTCTCAACAGGATCTGTGTTTCTCACGTTTTGCCCAATAAAAGAAGAAATCTTAGCAATCGACTCTTGCAAAAGTTGTATGAGAGAGTTTATATGAGTTGGATTAGTAATATTTGAATTAGTTATCAGGCTCAAGAAATTTTTTAAGTTGGTCTCCTGCGTGGGAGTGAAATTTTCATCATTAGAAAATATTTTTAGCAACTCAATGAACGAGTCTACGCCAGTCTGCACTGTACCATTATACTTATTTTTCATCTTTATTGCAAAATTAGGTGTCAAATTCCCAAAACGCGAATCGTATCCGCCAATCATCCTAGTTCGAGAAAAAACCCTAGCATCATCTTTGGTGTGTGGGTTATCTCGGGTTTCCTTCGGACGAATAATAGAATTTAAAATATCCGACTCATAATTCTGTAAAGCATACACAAGATTTTTCAACTTTTCGACTTCACTACGCAAATAATCCAATGTTCCGTCGACCACTTCCAACTCTAGTTCATATTGGTGTTGAGATCTATCAGCAGACGAAAAGTTTCTGTCCACCACATTGAAGGCTTTTATGCCTGTGCCAGAAAATGACATGTTTTTCTCTTCCACAAAATTGCCAGTAGACTCAACAGAGCTTTTCCCTTTCTTTTGAAAAGTATCAACTATAAGAACGGGTGAGCGATTTTGCTGCAAAAACCTTTCTGCTTCACCGCTTAGGGTGTTAGTGCCAACAACTTTCTTGACCACATTGCGATAAATCTTTAAAGATTTAATTGTAGAATTTTGAAAAATTTTATTTCTTAGAGAAGGCCGGCCGGTCTTGATTACCTTTCCAAAGACAGAGTTGCTACTAAGAAGATCGTTCATATTTACCAAAAACATAAATTTGGAAGACTTCCTAGAGCCAAGGGAAAGAAACAAATCGCTTATATAGGGATCTTTAGCATTATTATTAGGATTCAAAGATCGGTTTTTTGGCTGGAGGTTATTTATTATATTTCTAACAGTGGCCTCCTCATCTTGAAAATCATTCATTACCCTAATAGACATCATTCCCCTTCTATTGCGAAAATCTTGAATCTTAATGTTCTTTGTCTGCACCACCTCCAGTGCAACAGAATCTGAAGTATGAGAATTATTAGTCATGTACGATCCGTTGGGCATCCGGTGAACTGGGCCTGTCCACACTTTGCCGTTCAGCATCCTGTAGAAAAAAGAATCTCCCGACAATCTCCCATCTGAAAACACAGTATCATAATTGAGAGGTGTGGGTATATCAGAAATCTTATCGAGATCTTTCAATTGAAACCCAGATGGTAAAGAGTTGAACTCAGATGCCAAAGATTCAAGGTCAAGATATGGGACAACAAAATAGGATAGATGAACAGGATTGAGCTGATCAACGACAAAATTAAAATCTAGCGGGACACTCTTTATCTGCTTACCATCATCGTCAGTCTTCTCTAGCAAAGGGCTGTCTATATTTTCAAAAAGGTTTTTAGTTTGTATTTTCAAAAAACTGTTTTTAAAAGAGGAGACGCTCGCTGGATTTGTTGCTCCCTTGGGTTTCAAAACATTGCTATAAATCAGATCGTTGAACCTGTCGTTCCCGCGCCACTGATTCATCGGTCCTATATATTTGATAATGCCATCGCCCATTGACTGTAACACAGCCGTAAGATCGGCGTCGCGACTCTGTATAATGCATACGTTTAGATATTGGCCGAAATCTATTTTATTTCTGGAGCCGAAATACTGATCATCGTTTGCTCTTCGCGTGGTTTTGTTTTTAATTTTTATGTTAGTAATAGAAGTGGTCTTTACTCTTATATTCAATTGCTGTGAAGATTTACTAAAAAATACGGATCCGGCCGTAGAAGTAGAATCATTGATTTGATCTGGGTTGTCCAATATAACACTTTTAATATTAACTGAGGGGAGGATGGTCCTAACTGTTTCAATGGGAAGCATTATTCTTCATCCTCCTCGGGACATGGTGGCTCTGGCTGGCACTCGTCTGGCGTGCCTTGGCCCGGTAATCCAGGACCATAAAGATTTGGCGGGGGAATCTTCGGTAGCGGATCAGGACATTTGAGAGGGGGAGTATAAAGTCCTTCATTTCTTCTTTCTGTAACTGCTTTACAAAGAGTCTCTTCGTCTATCTCATCATCAACCCAAACATTGAAAAAATATTCTACGCAAGAAGGTGTCAACTGTGCGTATTGATTCAACTCTGGATCGTCATCATCTACCAGGATATCATCAACTACCAGCTGCTTTTTTTTCAAAAATTTCAAAGGTACCAAAACTTCTGTAATAGTTTCTCCATCTGGCTGGGTTTTGTCTTCAAGTTTATATACTTCAATATCAATATTTTCTTCCTCAAAGGGAGTATTTTTTTCTAATATTTCCATCAAAAAATAATCCTCTTCAATGCTTATATAAGTCCCATCGTCATAAATCCTATTTGCTAAAATCAAATCAGATGGATCTGCCTCTGGGGCTGATTCGCCAATCTGGTTCAAAGTCTCGTTTAGGCTTAATTCTTGGGCGTCTTCCTCGCTCTTGTTTTTCACTTCCGTCTTATAAATTACATCATCTGCGGTTAGACGCACAATGGGAATAACTCCCAAAGAAGAAGTGCTCAGAGGAATCGATCCAGAGATAGTTCCGTTCAGGCAAGTAAGAGACCAAGCAGGATAATTTTCATTTCCTATATCGCTGCGGCCCATTGGCAAACTCAAAGCGTAATCCCTATCCATGGTCGCCTGTATTCCAATTGATTCCTGCTCGTTCATGGAACTCCCATCAGAAAATCCAAAATCTGCATAAAATTTCTCTTTTTTTCTTATGTCATCTATTACTTCCATTTGCCTAGATATTTCTGTTTCCACGCCACTAAAATTATATTGAGTTCTCTCCCGCGCTGATCCTGTTATCCGTGCCTGGGATGAGTTCTGTGCTTCAGAGTACCCACCATATTGAGAATCATAGAGGATATCATCATCGAAAAAAGAGTAATAAGATGGATTCCACTTTCCGCGGGATAAAAGATGTTTTCCAAACTGAGTAAGTTCAATATCTATAACGTCTGTTTTGGGATCAAAGAAAGCCATTTATAATAATTACTCCTCACCTTCAGTTTCTGCCGCCGCGGCGGGTGCGGGTGGCTCATTAGCTTTTATAGTAAACTTAGCTTCAATTTTTGCTTTTTCTATCAAAGAAAAGAAATCGTATGGCCAGTTATAGCTTCCTCCAAGCCCAACGGCGCCGGCGGTCGGATCTCCTTGGAACGTAAAATTGAACCTAGCATCGTCAGTTGAGTCTTTCGTTAGCTCATAATAATTATGTCTAGCCTTTCTTTTAACTTTAAAAATCAGAAATTTCATATTACCAAGCATTTTTCTATCCGCAACATTACCAAAAAAATCAAACTTACTTATGTTGTGAGAAATAGTTACCTCATCTTCTTCCATCTTCAGAGCCGATGACGGCATCACCCCTTGCCAAATATCTGTCAATTCTTTTTGTTGGAGTGTGTGGTTGAACTCGAAAACATACATGACAAAAGGATCAATATCATTATATTTTACAAAATCTAAATTAGGCGGTATCATATACTTCTTCATAGAGTGAATCATATCCGAAATAGTAGTTCGCCCAATTTGCGTTCCGTCTTCCAGCGAGACCGCTGGTCCTCCTCTTTCCACACCCTGCCTTTGGCCATCAAAATTCCACTTAGGTATTCTAATGAAATGCTTTCCTCCGACACTACCTGTTGCAGGAGAAACCGTAAGCTCTACCGTCGCTTGCTCTCCGGCAGCCGTTACTACCTCTTCTTGGAATACGGCATTTTCAAAATACGGAATCGCAACAATAGCTTCACTAATCTCTTTAGTTTGTCTAACCTTGCCAACCTTAGTTTTTCCCTCCTCTGGAATGGTAAATTTACATGCCTGTATCAAAGATCCAGTCGTGGGAGAGTTGCTGTTTAGTTTACTTGGGAATGATTCTCTCAGCCCAAAATGAACTCCTTTGCTGCCACTAGGAACGTCACCATAGCTTGTCCACACTGTTCTGGGGCCCACGCGAGTTATTCCATCCATACTAGCTCTTTGTATCTTCCCCGTAGAGCTGTCTGTCCAATATATTTTTCTTGCTCCCAAATCTAGGGCGATATATCGAAATGTTCCAGGTGCCGCCGTCAAATCTACTACAGTTTCTGGCTGCGTGCAGCATGGATCGCCGTCCATCGAAAAACGATAAATCTTCTCATCATCTCCGTCTGCCCAGTATAATTGACGACGAGGAATATCAAGAGCGATCCCCATTGGAAAGCCTGCGGCATGCTTCTCATACATAACATTCCATCTAGGATAAGGGCCGGCAGATGCTGTAGCTGGAATCTCAGCGGACAAAATTTTCTCGCCCGAATCCAAGGAAGACCAATCCGTAGAATATAACATCCCCGCTTCTATATCTAAAGCAATCCCACCTGGCTCGTCAAGCTGCTGGTCTACCGTTAGCGGGCCCGTATTTTCAATCACAGGCACTGCTGCGGTTGGGGTTGATCCTGTTCCTTCTATCGGTATGCGGTAAATTGCACTTCGACTACTATCGGTCCAGTAAATCATACCCCCAACACTATCGACTGCAATCCCTCGTGCAGTGCCGGCAGCACCATTGGGATCCTGAGATGCGTTATACAAATCTACTTTGTTGGTGCCAGATAAACTAGCCTCATAGATGTGCACATAATTACTTATTTTATCCGTATAATATATCTTTCCATTTTGAGCGTCCACTGCTATCTCCATAACAGATCCCTCTGGCGTAAACAATGTTTCTACATTCCCCCCATCTAGATCTGCGCGCTTGACCCTTTCAGTGCCCGTCTCTGACCAATACATCTTATGTGGATCTGAAACGAGGTCTAAGGCAATCCCGGAAGGGTCGTCTAGCGAAGAGAGCACATCTTCTATTTCTTTTGTCTCCCAATCAAACGTCTGATCAATGAGCGGGTTACGAGAAGTATAGAGCTTATCATATTCACTATTGTAGGTATCTAAAACCGGGCTCTCGAATCTAGTAGAAACCACCCACGCCGGCTGGTTCAGGGAGTTCTGGTCTACGGAAATTGGATTTCCATCGCTATCGTATGTAACTGATGGCTCTGAAAATTTACCAAACATATTCACCGAAGCACTAACCGGCATCTTATTCGCGTCCTGTAGCGCGGTCAGGCTAAGGCGGGATCCCTGAAAAGATGCCATTCTGGATTCCTTGGTTGCCAATAAGTTTTCTACCTCCGAGGCGGCAAATATATCATCTAGAGTCTTCGGGCCCCCTATTTGAGGAGAATAGCTGATACGTGCAACTGCATCTCCATAAAAGTAGGGAGGAGTATAGGCACAATAAGCGGGGTCATAGGCGGTTTCCAGCGCCATTCCAAAAAGTTTTCCATGTTGTTGATAATCAAAACTTACACCTTCAAGTAGGAGATTGTAGCCCATTGAGCCGACGGTTCCCGTGAAAAGATAAGACATACCAGTCGCCCAGTTCCCTGCCGCCATCTGCCCGTAAGGCTCTCCGACCATAGCATATATCGTATCGGTGCCAACCTTTTCTATAATAGAGGTTCCGTATCCAAAATATGCGGCATTAGCAGCAGGAGAAGTGGTTGGGAAAACCCCACTGACATGTTGTTCGGTTATCGTAATGCCACTACTTTGGCTGTGATAAAAAAATGCAGAGCCGCTTTCGGCAGTGGGATAATCTGCACGAGGCGCTCCAATAAGCATAGATATGCCACCAGACGAAGAAACCATAGACGTAGATAGGCCATATTGTGCATCAGGGCCCTTGGCTTCGCTTGCTGTTAATTTTTGTATGCCTATTGCGAGAGCCGGATCGGTTGGAACTCTGTAGAGGTAAGCTGCGCCTTCATCATCGGGGCCCCAATATGGCGCGCCCACCAAAGAATATAAACAATCTTCATTCGAAGCAGAAAGAATAGATATATCTAACCCAAAGAAATCACTTGCTGCACCATCGGATGATGATAGTGCCTGCATCTCTTCTGCGCCGTCAGAACTATTCCAAGACATCAGGTATGCGGTGCCAGCACTAGAGGAAACGCCGGGGGCCCCGATGGCCATATAAAGGGCGGTGGTTCCCGAAACAAGAGAAACAGAATACCCGAATAGATCTCCTGTGGAGATGTGGGCTGGGGCGAAGCGATCACTGGAAATCCCGGCACTAGTTGAATGCCAAAGAATGGCCGCGCCGGCTCCGTCATCCGCACTATACCGATGCATGCCCGCGAGGACATGCACCCCTTTGCCGGTTCCATCCATTTGGGCAGACACAGAATAGCCCGTCCAGGCATCGGCCGCGGAATCGTTTGGCATCAACTGCTCCGTAAACGTTCCTGGGCCACCGAAGATACCAAAGCTAGCCGAGTGGTACAAGTAAACTTTACCATCGTTGGTTCCTGTCCCAGCCGCACCGCGGGCCCCGATGGCCATATACAGTCCGCCGGAACCTGATGCTAAAGAAACCGAATTTCCAAAATAGTCTTCGTCCTGCCCATCGCTTGCGGTAATAGTGTGTATCTGTTCCCATCCTCTGCCACTTAGTTTATTTTGAAACAAATACGCGGCGCCTGGTCCAATGGTGCCCCCAACCACTGGCTGCCACTTGGCGCCTACGAGCGCATATACTCCTTCGCCGGGTGCGCCTTCCACTATAGAGGTGGCCCACCCAAACGCAGAGCCGGTGGCCGGATTTGTCATGGACAGGTCATCAGCATTAAATCTAGAAACCTCAGGGATAGATTTGAAATCACGATACTCAGCGAACTTATTCATTTCTACTGTATCTCTCAAAACAACATCCATATAATAAGTCTTTGATGATTCGAACTCATCCCACTGATCATCGGGCTTTGATTGGTAAGAAGTGAGCCTTCCGTCTTCTAAAAAGAAATCAACCGTTTCTGCCAAGAAATTATGCATTCCAAGCTCAAAGAGAGGAGATTTTTCGCCGTCCCAAAAGAACTTATATTTAAAAATATCTTCGGTGTTCACATTGTTTTGAAAACTAGCAAAAGAAGAAACCAAAGTTATTTCGTTGTTCTCTCCCTCTGGCATCGTTCCCTTGAGATTTAGGAGCGCTTCGAATGGAAGCCTATAATTTGATCCTTCGGAGAGTTTGAAATCGAAAGGGCTATTGTCAATACCATCAATCGCACCAGGCACCTTCCCAGTGTAAATGGGATAGTCTACAGCAATGCCTGCTTTTATGCTATTATATAATATCCCCGGTGACACTAATGGCTTCAATAATCCCTGAAGAGCCTGAGAATATGATTTGGTTTGGAAGCGGACTTTGGAGGTTCCAGTGATGTGAGGTCCAACTGATTGACTCAGAAGATTTCCTAGCTGGATGGTTCTGTCGGCCGGATAGAATCCATTATATGGAAGAAGCTTCTTTAACCCTCTACAAGACAACTCTATGCGGGAAATATTTGCAATATCTTCATGATCTTCGGCCATCTTATAGAGCCTATTTGAATCCGAAGAATCAGAATATCTTTCGAGAAAACTTTTATTGATAGAGGAGCTTGGAGACATGGCAGAAGCAGTGATATACGCTCCATCCAACAGAAGAAATTTATCATTTATCGCTCTAAAATTTCCCCCTTTCTCCATCAAATAATAATTCACAAAATCCGACATTCGAAATTCTGGAATGATTGACATTCCTTTCCTGATGGGCCGCACATCATCTGCATATTTTTCATATGTGTCATACCATGGATTTTTACCAGATATTTTCTCTGTCAACCTTTCAACGTAGTCACTAAGTACTTGGAGGCTTCCGGAAGAATTCGCCAAATGGGTCTGCTCGGTAAATGCCATGGACGGCATTGGAGTAATACTGAACATAGAGTTGTCCGTATCCCCCATTAACTCTCCATCATAATTTCTATATGATGAGCTATCCGGAAAAGATTTTATTCCATCAGTAGCAAGAGGATTGAAGTTTAGAAAATCTTTCATTTCTGTAATTTCTGAAGCTTCTATTTTCAAGTCCTGTATCGCATAGTTATCATAAAAGAAGCTTGAAAATTGAGTCATCGCCACTCTGATTTCCGCCTGTTCTCCTTCCGTGACGGCGCCATCAAAATCTACGCTAGCGCTCCAGTGTGTTGTAAACCCATCATTCAAGCACTCACTTACTGTTATGGTTGGGTTCGTGTCGAAGTTAGTCCAGCTTCCCGTAGCTGTTCTGTATTGGATTAACAAATTCTCGGCGTCCGCCAAATCCGGCTGTTCAAGATCAGGGTTTATCCAGTGGTTTCCCCTCATAACGTCGAACGCAACTGTAATTTTATCAGTAAGCGGATGGTTCAGAAACTTTGATTTCCACTGCACGTATCTCTCTGGCACGACCGTTTCGGCGCCTTGCGATCCAAATTTGAAGCACCATGGCTTTGTATATTCCCCATCGGCATAGTAAGATACGGCAGTAGCGGACTCCATTCCGCTTGTCACATCTTTATAAAAAACAGCATCATCGAAGGAGCCGTCTGCTGTAAATGAAGAGGTGTAATCGGTCGCCACAGCGCTATACGGCAAAGCAGAATATCCTTGAGAATTTGAGGCGGTACCGAGGGTCCTAAGCTGGTCCTCCTTAAAAAAAGTTCTCTGATGTCCAAATATGCGATCATACCCATCACTTCCTGTGCCAGCGACTTCGCCGTAGTCAGTTCTGGTCCTAGTAGTATTCAGAAATGCATTTATAGCAGATGGGTAAAGAACGTGGCTATATCTAAGCTTGTCGAATTTTCGTACGGGATTAGTATTCAAATTGATCTCAGATAGATCGAGATATAGCGGACTTATATTTTTATAGAGACTTTCCTTATCGTCGGAATCTATACCCAAGCGATTTCGAATGGTAACATTTGTAAAAGATGCTAAATTATTATCATAGGTATAAGTAAAAGAAGATGTAGTAACAGTGGGTTCGCCAATGTTGGGCTGCACTTCTAAAGAATGCCTTAGCGGCTTTGAGTTGTCGCTTACAACCGGCTCTTTGAAACACGATACGGATCCCCTTTTCGAGCGCACTTCTCCCGATAAAGTAGTGACAGGGGATGCATCATCCATGAGAGAAAGAGTACTTTCCCTTACGAGTTTCCTTACAATAGGATTATAAAGATTTCTAACTTGTTGCCAAGAGGGATATTGATAGGGGCCATTATATACATTGAGAATAGTGCCAGCAGATTTAGAAAGAAAGTTTTCAGATCCAGACTCACACGTAAACACACCAATAGCGGCCTTATCTAGGCCCGATCCGCTTATTCCAATAAAGTCCCCTCTTCCTTCTGAGCCTGAAAGTACGAAATCAATATCTGTGTATGGTCCTGTCGTCATATATTCTCCTTAAGATGACCCGCTGTTCTGATACCCTGGCAATTGAAACTTTGTTGTAGTCGCAGATGAGTTGATCCACGCATAGTCCAAAGAGCATCTAGGTACCGCATGAGTTACATACGCATTGTCGTATTGCCAAGATTCCGGCATATTCGCACGTTGGATTTTAGAAATTGAATCATATCCCCACGCAACAAGATCTGTCCAATACACCTGCAATAATTTCGGATCAAGCGCAAGTCCTGCCGGATATTTTAGTGACGATACCACGTCCTGCACAGAACTGCCATCTAAATTAGCGCGATGAACTTTATCGGTACCAGAATCAGCCCAATAAACTTTTCCATTCGAGACATCAAGAGAGATATCGTTCACTATTGATAATCCCGTCACCACGTCTTCACGGTTTGTTTCGCCCACGTGACCGCGCTGTATTTTGCCCACATTACCCGATTCCCATGTGGTCCAATATACTTTTTGCGCAGCGACATCGAGAGCAATCCCCACAGAACTCGTTTCAAACAAGATCATTGTTCCTTTACCGCTGCCGTCATAGCTAGCACTGTGAATTCCGGAATATGCCGTGGCTGTTCCATCTGCCCAATATATCTTCTCCCTATCCGGATCCAAGGCAATATGTCGAATATACCCAGACGATGGTACCACGAACCCTATCTCAGGAGACGTGCCATCTAGATTGGCTCGTGAAACTCCATCGTATGGATCGGACCAATACATCTTCTGGTTCTTGAGATCAAGGGCGATTCCCCATGCAGAAGTGTACGTTGGGCTGGGGGTAATTTCATACAACTCTTCGGCGGAAGTTCCATCTAAATTAGCGCGATAAATATAACTAGAATCTGTCACGAAGGTGCCCCGCTGAGTCCAATACATTTTTCTGGCGTCGGGATCAATAGCAATACCTAGAGGCTTGATTATCTGAGATACGAGAGTTTCAGTCGCGTCGCCTTGAAGCGGAGTACTTTGTTTGTAAATAAGCTTTGGGTTTCTATAATCATTATGATATTCAGTCGACCCCGTTGATGTCGAAAAATCTGGAGCAGGAGTGTGGCGCGCTAAATCAGACCTAAGGAGAGAACGCACAGAATTGTTTCTAACGTTGATTTCATTGTTGGGTGCATACTCTTCCGCATAAGTGTCTAAAGTGCCTCTAGGGCTCACGTCAGTGCCTCCTGGGGCATTAAAACGATTGACAAAGACGAAATCATTTGCACCTGATACAGCAAAGTCCGGGAGTGCAGTACCAGTAAGAAAATCTCTAGCTCCACTTACAAATTGAGTCACAAGTGAGCCGCTATAAGGCAAGTTTGGATCTCCAATGAATCCTGGTGCATATGCACCGCTGGCTGCCTCGGCGAATGCTCTATTATTCGACGTTCTTCCCGTAGTTTGAATAATGTCGTAATCGTGAGTGTAATTTCCAATAGTAGAAATCGAAGGACGGACCCTGGTGGGGTGTACCACCTGAAATTTAATATTATCTATAGAGATATCCGATTCAAAAGATGGCCCCGTTTTTGCTAAAAACTTTATCCAAAGAGGCTGTCCTGAATAAGATCCCAAATCAGAGCGCGCAAGCCTCCAAGATCCCGAGGTGGTTGTAATGTCTTCACTTGTTTGCTGCTCTCCATCGATAAGACTTACCACGGATGGAGAACCACCCACATCTTTCACTATATCAAGACCTGTCCAGTCTGCACCATTTATACTAGCAGATACAGAGAGCCATCCCGTATGCGCCCCATACATATGATAATAGAAGGACATATTCTCTATACCAACAGTTTCGGCGGGCGTGAAGCTCCGGGAAAGAGCAAAATATTTATTATTATATCCGTTCGAAGCC
>Ga0080013_1000903_pt1 | contig 40601 bp, 43 predicted proteins | sample ETNvirenome_6_85_FD_69236 | JGI IMG/M metagenome (GOLD analysis project Ga0080013, IMG submission 69236) | Marine viral communities from the Pacific Ocean - ETNP_6_85 (SPADES assembly) (version 2) | ecosystem: Environmental > Aquatic > Marine > Oceanic | place: Pacific Ocean | collected 2013-06-19 | reverse complement strand
AGTTTCGATATTGGAAGAGCTCAAAGAGACATGCAGCCATGAATTCTTTCAAGAGAAGCTGGCTGAAGAGCTCTTTAGATATATGGGAGGAGATGAATCTCTCAGAGCTCTTGAATGGATTACAAGAATGCATGAGATCAAGATCACTGAAGATCTGAGTGATTATGCTCTTGATTGAGATTGGGAACGACCTTATAATTATAGCATGGAAAGGGTAGATAAAGATCACGGGAGCCCATATGATAGAGGCAGAGCAGATAGCTGGTATGGCAGAGAGGCAAGACCGCATTATTATAAGAGTGGTCCTCCAGGTGAGAAAGTGGAGAAAGATGGCATGACTAAAGATGAGGTGAATATGTATTGGAATGGGTATGATGATAATGAATCAGATTTGAGTATGAGAAAGGAGTATGAATAATGCATAAGAAGATATTGAATTTTATAAACACGATTTCGATTAGGAGCAATACTATTGAGATCGAGAGGATTGAAGATAAGGATAGAGTTTTGTCCAATACCGGTAAAGTAAAGATTAGTGTGCCATCTTCTGAAGTGGTATTTGTATTTGATAATGATAATGGGGAGATGGAGTATATAGTTAATTTTAAGGATTGAAATGGATATGGAATATTTGAATAAAATAACAGGAGACAAGCCAGTGAAGATCATGTATGAGACAGCTGAGATTTGGATGATGAATTATATGGAGCATTGCAGTAAAGCAGATATTGCGCAATTGTATGAGATGGTGCAAGATAAGCTCGGAAATAAAGTAGTAGTAGAAGGATGAATAAAGATTTAATAGATAGAAAAGCAATTAAAAAAGAATGGGACTCTCTCGATGCTGATAAGAGGCCTACATGGGAAGTCTGGAAGAGATTAAAGCCAGAGCAACGAGAGGATATTAAGCAAGGATGAGCAATTATAGAGTAAAGGTCAGAAAAGGAATTAGTATTTTTTATGATAAGGAATTGGCTGAGCAATGTGCTAAAGAGAATGGGACAAAAGTCGAAGTCATTGTGGATCCAAATAGAGATAAGCAAGATGATAGGCAGGTTAAGGAAGTGTGATTGTTATGAGTGCTGCAAAGATAAAAATTAAAAAGAAAGATAAGTCGGTTCAATATTATTTGAATGTCGAGAAGAAGTACAAGGCTCTGAAAAAAGCTCGTAAGTATGATGAAAGTTATACATTAAGTTTGGAAAGGTATGTAGAGGCTTTAGTAGAGCACAATGATGCCTTGCAAGAGCTAGTAAAGAGCACAGAGAGTATTGTAAAGATTCAAGAGAAACAAATAGAATTATCATATAAAAACATATAGATTTTATCGAAAAACCGATATGAAATCAAGAAAAAGTTATGATAGAGCAAATAAGGCTAAATGTCGCGGTTAGCGAGGTAAGTAATACCGAAAATACATTTGAATAGTCGTAAATGCGGTAGAATAGAAGATTGCGCTAGAGGATACATTTAGATACGTTATGATAAGAGTATTAGGTTTAAGCACTCCAGACAAACAAATCAATTCAGATGATTCCATTTCCGGATTCGGTGCGAAACCCCACAAAAAAAGCCCCACGTGTAGGCGGGATCCGGATTTACTTCAATGTCTCTCTATTATAATGATAGCTCATAATCTAGAGAATTCAATTGACTGATATTGGGAACCCCACTATAATTATAGCATGGTTGATATCATTAGATATAGTGAGATAGAGGTGGAAGAGATCTACAATGAAGAGGCTCTTGAGATGGAAGATCAAGATCTGAAAGAGCTTGAATAGAATAGGGAACGAGCATATAATTATTGAAGAAGATGACATATAGATACGCAGGAAGTTTGATGGAAACCCGATATGATAAGGGTGATGTAATAAAGGCAGAGCAACTCGATGAGGACCGCGATTGGGTGGTAGTCGGTATTGATGTTGATAGTGATAGTGGTAAGGTAGAGTACGCATTAATGGAGTGTGGTGAAGAGGGTATTAGTGCAGATGAAGATGAGATCATTCCATTTAAGGATCTGAAGCCAAAAGGTCACCCGCGACCATCATTAGCAAATGGTTGGGGAGAGAGATTATAAGGCTGGATTGAGATACGGATTTTAATTATAATATAGATATGGCAAGTCCAAAGTTAACATGTATAGTAACGGGTAAGAGTCGACCAACAACATATGACTACTTACAGAAGAAAGCGAACAGGTTGGGTACTACAGTAGCAGATCTACAAAAGTATTATGTGAGTCGCGAAGCATTGACGCGTTGTAAGAATGCAGACGTAAAAGATGTAGTAGCAGACACGAAGGCATTCGATAAGATCACCACAGAGAAGCCATGGCTAGATATCATAGCGCTCAATACAAGAGGTAAGGCCTCTAAGCGTAATGTGACAGCTAAGCAAGAGCAAGTAGTCACGACAGTAGTAGAGTCTAAGCTCAGCGATGAGACGATTGCATATGAGCAACAGAAAGAAGACCTATTGGGTAAGGACGTGGTGGCTGGCATTAAGAAGCAAGTCTGGGATGAGGACGAAGAGGAAGTATTACAGGTTGTGAATTAGTTATTGTTATGCATAGATAGGTCCCCTCTCGATTTTGTTTTCATTCTCTAGAATGTTTTGTTTGCGAGAGGGGGCCTTGTTTGCAGATAGCAAAGCTCGAGAGAGAAGCTTTGCTCAGAGCAACGGGTAACGGAGAAACATATATATAGATACCGGTTGGGAACTAGGAGAGGGGCATGCCGTAAAAAAATTTTTGGCGCGTTTTTTCGGCCTATATATACGCGGTTTTTTGGTTATAATAAGAGAATGGAAGATATCGATAAGTTAAAATGGTGGTTATGGTATGGCATATTGGGTTGGGTCATGGTTGGTATTGCTGGGTTCCTTATAATTAATTACATGACAGAAGTTGGGATCACTATAGTAATGTTCCTGTTTTGCTGGGGTTCCGTATGTCTGGTAAACGAGAAGAAACAAAGGCAGCGTAAACGTCGCGAACAAAGTAAAGACTAATCTGTGAATTACGTAACCTTTGAACCCATTGGTAACTACGGAAATATCTTATTTCAATATGCATTTATGAGATTATTTGCTGATCGCTGCAATATGTTACCGCGGAAGCCGGCGTTTGAGCAGAGACATGCAACGTTTCTCAATGATATGCTAGCATTAGAAGACACCGAATCTAGTAATATCGATGAATTCAGACTATACGGAGAGCATCAGTGTCATGGAGTTCCTTATGAGAGTGAGCATAATTATAGGCATTACTGGGAAGGTAGGGAACTATGCAAGAATGCTCGGTTATCAGGTTACTTCCAGGACAGTAGTTACTATGAGAATTCGGAACTAATAAAAAGTTATTACAATGTTCCTAAAGTAGATACCGTAGATGGTGTATGTATTAGCTTAAGATTAGGGAACGACTTTAAATCTCTCAATTGGGTGCCGGAGCCGAACGGTGTGCTCGAGTTATTAAAGACTTTAGATACATCTAATTTAACTATAATTGCAGATACATTTGATATAGGTTATATTAACCACTTTGCTGATTTCTCGCCGAAAGTAGTGTGCCGTGAGAGCAGCGAGCCGAATAAAGACTTTGAGGATCTAATTAGATACAAAACATTAGTTATTGGTAATTCTACATTCTCCTGGTGGGCCGCTTATTTGGGTAATGCTGAGGAGGTGTATATGCCTTCGAATAATAATAACTCCTATGATTATGTTAAGTTAAATACCGTGCCAGGAAAGAAAGTAAAATATTATGACGTTTCGTATTAAAGATAATAATTGAAATGGTATATATAGTAACACCTTGCAGTAGGCCTGAGAATCTATTACAGATAAAAGAAAGCATTCCCGAAGAATGCAAGTGGATAGTTGCATATGATGATAACTGCAACACTGAGATGATGTTAGATGGGGTTATCAATTGCACTGGATTGAATATAAAAAATTCGCCATATGGTCACACTATCCGAAATTGGGTATTAGATAACTATAAGTTCGAGGATGGTGATTGGATATATTATCTTGATGATGATAATATAGTAAAAGAAGATTGGTATTACCATATTAATTGCTATCTAAACTCAGATGCTGCAATATTGACCTGGGGTCAAGTATATGAAAACGGGGACTTTAGATTGTATCCTACAAGTAAACCAGAACCTTTTAAAATAGATACTGCATGTTTCATGGTAAACTGGAAACACGTAAAGGATATTAGATGGGGTGTTAACAGTGAAAGTGACGGTCAATATGCGCAAGATTGCGCCAAAGGCAAATTGATGATGATTCACCATAACCTATGTTACTATAATTACATAAGTGGACAAAAACACCCAAAACCATGATTGACTTTCTAACGGTAGTATAATATAATATGAATATGGACCTTGCAGAAGCAAACCCTAATGATGAAGAATTAATGTCGAAGCTATTTGAATGCAAATGTGGCTCTCATTTTATTAAGTTTTTAAAATGGAAAGATGATGATTTATTGAATATAGAGATATTTCAAAATGCAAATGAAGTTCAAATAGACTCAATTGCTAATGAAGATAATTTCGATCTTTATCTTAGTAAAGATCAAGCTTTAGAGTTAGCTGAAACTTTAAGAGATGCTTTTGAAGTCAAAACTATAAACGATACTCACGATCATTGGCCAACAGAATGCGGATAAAATATGATATATTACCAGTTGATTGGGATGATGATGAATATTGGGTATGGTTCTGGCGTTGGCGCGGCGACCGAGCAAGTGAACGGCGTGGTCTGCAAAACCATCGAGGCAGGGGGCGGTACCCTGGTCGCGCTCCAAAATTTAAACTATGAAGATATTAAAGTGCGATGAACAAGATTGTCCAGGAGATTTTAATATGTTAGAGAGTTGTGGAGAGTCTCATATTAGGACATGCATGGAATGCTTTAAGAGGGTTGTTTTGGTAAATGATCAAACGCAAGCCGATGCAATGTTAGAAGTGGGAGATAAGGTAGCAATAGATAATGATAAAAGACGAAGATAGACCAGTACATCCTTTAATTTTGCTAATAGCATTACCTATTGCTTTGTTTTGTACTTTGCTTAATTGGATGTTACCTAAAAAGAAAAAAGAATGAAAGCTTATACACAAAAAAAAGAAGATGTTATTTATGATCTAATAACACACGGTAGTGGGGACATAACATCAGGACAAATAATGTGCCATGATTGCGAAGATGCTGAAATAAGATATTCATGTGAATTATTAGAAGACGGTGATCATGTATTAGATATAGGCGGAAACATAGGATTACATACTATCAACTTTGCTAAAAAGATAATTCCTAATGGTAAACTAGTTGCATTTGAGCCAATGTCTAAGAACTTTGATGTTTTATGTAAAAATATTGTAAAATTTGATTTAGATAAAAAGAATGTACTAGCTATAAATGCAGCAGTTAGTGATGAAGCTAAAAAATCGCAATATATTATTAACCCTGATAACATGGGAGATTGTAGAGGCCATGTTTTTGATAATGAAACGTTTGAAGAAGAAACAATTAATCAATTATCTCTTGATGATTTCTTTGAAAATCACAATACAATAGGTATAGAATGGGGTAAAATTAAGTTAATTAAGTTAGATACTCAAGGATCAGAGGTAAGCATACTAAAAGGCGCTGCAAAATGCTTTGAAAAACCATATAACGGAACTATTTTTATGGAATATGCTCCATATTGGCTAGAAAATAACAATCAAGACATAGAATGGTTCTATAATTTTTTAAAGGAACAGATGTTTTCCGTATTTTTTATTCCTTTAAATTCAAATGTTAACGGGAGACCTTTAGTAAACCCTTCTTCAATAACAGAGATAAAAGATTATTACGAAGAATGTAAAGGAAAAGACACATATAGCAATATTATTTTAAAAAGAACACCACGATCATAGTAAATCTTTACCTATCAACGAGTTAATCACTCCAATTTTGATATACAATCCATAAAACTACTATAAGCATAGCAATAAAGATAGTCCAAAACTCGTAATCTGGTTCATCTTCCATCATATAACATTAAGTTCGCCGGTTGAATCCCCAAATTTATGAGTATCTATACCGTGTTTGTGTAATAAACTAACGAATAAATCACACATAGGCTTTTCTTTCTTGACTCTAAAATGATTTCCTCTCATTTTCTTTCCTCCAACTAACATAAAAGGTAGTTCATCATGGTTATGTCTGTTACCATCTGATATTCCAGCACCATATATAACGTCTGTACTCTCTAATAAATTGTCTTTTTTAAGATTGCTTATAAATTCCGAAAATAATCTTACATTAAACAAGTCAATCATTGCTAATTCATGTAATTTTTTAGGGTCTTTTTGGTGATGAGATAGGCTATGGTGGCCTTCCGATACTCCAATCTCTCTAAATGGTCCATTATAACCATCATGAGCTGTTAAAAATGTAATTACTCTTGTTGTATCGTTTAAAAATGCCAAATGCATTAACTTATAAATTAAACGAAACTTATCTGACTTATGTTCTATATCAAAATTAAAGGTATAATCCTTATTATTAATAAATTGATCTCTTCTTTCTAATTCTAATTCAACTTCTCTAATAGCATACATGTATTCTTCTAGTTTGGTTTTGTCTGCATTACTAGCTCTCCTTTGGAGATCTTTACTCTCCTGCATTACATAATCAAGTATAGATCTCTTTCTTAGTTTCTCCTTTTGCTCAATTGTTTTAACATTAAAAAGTCTGTTGAAAATGTCTTTTGGGTCATGCATAGAAGCCATAGGTTGGTTAGCAGATTTCCATGATAAGTTATATTGATAAGCACAACTATAACCAGAATCACACTTACCTAAAATTCTTGCTTTGCTTCCTGAAAATTGTAAACTATCAAATCTTGTTATACCATTATACTTGTCAGCTATTAATTGATCTACCGATTTACCAGATCTGATTTTAGATTCGTGCTTATTTGCTTGCGTTCCTGTTAAAAATGTAGAACAAGCTCTAGCATGATCGCCAGCCCCATCGCCATTTGGTCTTGCTTTATCGTGGGTTAAGCCAGATATAACTAAAGATTGATCCAAATGATCTTCCATAGGAGATAAAGAATTAGGTATATCTATTACTCTTCCATATTGTTTAGGTGTCCAATGATGCATATTAATGCCATTAGGTACATAAACAACTGCTAACCGTTTAATATTATTAGTAATACTCCCGAAACATTCCAAGTGAGGAAGGGAAAGGGTTAGACCCAAACTGCCAATAAAGGATCTCCTATTCATATATTATATTTAATGACTAGTTTTTAAATTAATATCCAGATCCACAAGGTGTTGGTGTTGGTGGTGTTTTATTTTCATCACGGTTACCAGCATGGAGAGGTGTTTGATCAGATGTTGTACCAGGTGTAGCCCAACCACCACAAGGTTCAGATGTTGTCTGAGGAGCACACGGCTCTGAAGTTGTCTGGGGTGTTACACTACCACTTGGTTCTGCGGTTGTACTAGGGGTTGAATAATCGGCTGCCATAAAAATATTTAAGGTTAGCGGTAGAAAAAAGGCGACCCGAAGATCGCCTTAACTGTAATTAGCTATGAATCAATAATTTATTCGCCTGGCTTGTTACCGTCGATAACAGCGTCTCGCTTATTTTTGAATTCGTCGCGGATTTCTTTAATGCGTTTTTGAACTTCTACACGATGTTCTTTCATAAGCTTTTCCCAATTCTTACGATTATCTCTCATCTTGTCTCTCAACGCAGACTTTTGTTCGTCAGTAGCTTCTTTCCATTGCTTTCTGTCGACTTTACCTTTTAGTTTCTTAGCAGCAGCTTCGAATGATTTTTTTAGTTCTTTGATTTTTTCATCATTGTGAACTACTTTTCCGAGCCTACCTTTTGGTCCTCGATGCTTTGAACCTTTCTTTTTAGCATCACCACGTTTGGCATCTCTTTTTTTCTTAGCAGCTTCAAAGCGCTTTTTAAGTTCTTCTCTAGAAGGTTTCTTTCCTTTTTCACGATGAGATACTTTATCTTTACCTCTCGATCCCTTATCAGGCTTAGCCTGTGCGTTAACTGAAGTCGCTACCGCTAGCGTAATTGCTAGAGCGACCACTTTTAATAATGTTTTCATTTTATTTTACTTTCTATTAAGGTAGCAAGCAGACAATCTTCCTACCGGTAGATATTCCTATTTATGTAAATCATGTATGGCCTTCTCAATTATTCCGTCTGTATATCCTCTAAGATAGTTATCACTAGGTTGATCGGTGACATAATATGTTAATAACGAGCCTAGTAAGGCCCCTACTACGAATCCCGAGAAGATCATAACTAGTTTGTTAAAGACCATATGGTTAACTTTTATTAATAATTGATCTTTTGTCATTTCTTATTATTATGACAACCGCACGAATTTCCACAACATAATTTTTGCATACAGTCTTTACAAATAAACCGTTGTATTCCTTGACCGGCTTTGTTCTTTCCCCATTCTTGTTTTGTTACTAACTGTAGATCTAATTCGCTTGGAACTTCCTTTTTACAGTTTTCACACCGGACCATATAAATATTTAAATATGTTCGATAGAGACCAAAAAAACATTTTAAGTAAATTTGATCCTATCACCCGATCACATTTTACGCCACCAACAGGTTTTGTAAGTTATAATGGGATTGAGTATGTAATTATTGGTGACGATGGAACAAATATAGATATAGTCCCTTTGCCTGATGACACTAATGCTATTACCGTTTCGAAAGACGAAGCATCGCCAATAAAGGCAGAAGATATTATGTCAAAGAAGTATCGTAATTTACCAGAAGAAGAAAGCAATGTTGGATAGAGATCAAAAAAATATTAACTTATTATTCGAACGTGTCATGACCGGTGGCCCTGATGGAGGGAAATCAGATAGACATAGAATGCCTCCTTTTGCTTCTGATATAGTTGGTGATAAACAGATAACCTTTAAAAAAGACCCAGGTGGTTTAGGGGCAAAACTGATAACAATGTATCAAACTTTTGGTGCTGGGGACGATTTTAATCAGTTTGCTCAACAGATACAAACTAACAATCCAGAAAATTGGGAATCACTTTTACAATTTTTAACATTTGTATTCAATTCGCCTTCCAACTTTAAAAAAGAAGTTAGAGATACAGCAGCAAATATATTAGATATTTTTAAATCTGGTTGGAGACAATCTGATGAAGATAATGAGCTTCCTTCTTTTGATGAAATAACAGACGATATAAAAAATCATCCTGGAAGACAAGCTTTAGAAAGACATAAAAGAGAACAACAAAAAGGTCCTGTAAAAATTAATATTAAAGCAGGGGAAGAATATCTCAAAAAGCAACTACAAAAACGTACCGGTCAAAGACCCTCTTGATAAAATCGCTTAGTTTTTAAATAATTATTAGGAGAAAACTACGTATGAGTACTAAGAAAAAAAAGAATAAACCAGAGCATTTTATAACAAGATGGGACGGAATTAGAGTACCTATTTATTTTGAATCTATTGATAATAGTGAAATGCTCGACGGAGTATGTTACGATCCAGAATCTACGGATAGAAAAATTGTTGTAGATAAAAGATTAGGAAAAAGGCGAAAGTTAAATGTTATTATTGAAGAAATAACCCACGCATTTTTTTATGATCAGCCAGAGTATAAAGTACGAAAATACTCCGCTGAACTAGGAAGAGTTATTTATAATCGATTTATTAAACAAAAAGCTATTGAAACTTCTGCAGATTAGTCTATAATAGACGTATGAACAGAACACTAGTTTCACATGAATGCCCGGTTACAATATTAGAAGAGTCCTTAGCGTTTAATGACTATCAATATTGTCTAGTCCACTTGATGGAAGAACAAGAGAAATATAGAGAGTGGTTTACTGAAAGATATAGAGCTCTAAGACCTAATGGTCAAATACTTTTAGATAATTCGATTTTTGAGTTGGGTGAATCTTTTGATTCAGAAAAATATGTAGAGTGGGCTAGAATAATTAAACCTAATTTTTATATTGTACCTGATGTTTTAGAAGATGGTTATGCTACTATTCATAAGTATGAAACTTTTATGACCAATTATGATAACGTACCGGGTAAAGCTATTGGGGTAGTACAAGGGAGCTGTTGGCAAGAAGTAGTAGATTGTTATAAATTTATGTCAGCTTGGGCTGACTATATTGGAATTAGTTTTGATTTTAGTATGTATGATATTACAGGTACAGGAAGAACAAGACTAGAAAAATGCGCATCAGGACGACAACAACTAGTACAAAGACTTATTGATGAAGGGCATTGGAATTGGGATAAACCTCACCACTTGTTAGGTTGTTCTTTAGCAAGAGAGTTTTCATGGTATCGAAAGAATGACATTTATAATATACGGTCTGTAGATACTTCAAATCCGGTTACGGTTGGTATTGAAGAAAACTATTATAATGGTGATTTTGGTATGGACGATAAACCAAAATTAAAACTATTTGAACAAATTGAAGTTGAAATAAACGACGATCAATTAGAAGCAATAAATTATAACACTAGGATGTTTGACTATATTGTTAATGGTGCTTTGACTAAATATAATTATGAAGTTTGACGATCTATGGACTATACATACAGAAGGGTTTGATTCTTTACAAACTCAGGATAACCGTACCGGTAATAGTAATCAATACGATCAAGGGTTAACACCAGCTGAATATAGAAGTACGGGAGCAGCAGAAGGTGAAGAAGATCACGGTCCAGTATCAAAAGAAAAAGCTAATGCGTCTTCTATTATAGAATTGCTTAAGACTCATAGAGAAAAAGGCATGAATACTGCTGAAATAGATAACGTGATATCTAAATTAGCTGACCTAGAACGGCAGTTATCAGCTAGTCTTTAATAAATACTTTTGATATGAAAAATCTATTATTACTACCCCTGTTGGCTCTGTTTTTGACTGGATGTCCTTCCAACGAAAACTTAACTCCCGAACAAGCCGCGGAGAAAAAATTGAATACTATTTTGCTTGTAGTTGAAAATGGTGTTACATTCTCTACTAAAACCTATTTAGCAACGGTTGAAGATAAAGAAAAAGTTAGAGGATATTTTACTGACGCAGCTTCTATAATTAACGGATTAGTTACAGACGGAAAAGTAGAACCTGATGTAGTAAAAAAATATTTATCTGATGGTATTAACGAAAAGGTACCCGTACCTTTTAATACAGCTGTTATTGGTGCTTTAGATTTAGGATTATCTGCTTACAATGGCTTTTATGCTGCAAATGTAAAGGATAATATTGCTAATAAAGATAAAGCTGTTAAAGTTTTAAAAGCAATTGCTGCTGGTATTGAGTCAGGTGTTGATCCAGTATCGGGTGATATTAATGCTTTAGAAAATCCTTTGAAAGGCTATACAGACTTTACACTCTAATAATAGTACATATCATATTGTAAGCGGCCTTTATGGCCGCTTTTTTTATTAAATACTTAAAGTTTGCTACTAGTTAATACAGAAATGACCCGTTTACCAAAGTCAGAACTCACACGAGTTCTCAACGCACAAGGGGGTATTAATACTCCTATAATACATGCTCCAGATGCCAATTATGTACTTTATTCTTTAGACTATATTAAAGGTGAAGGATATACTAGATTTAAAGATTGGTTGTTCAAGAGAGGTATATTAGGATGGAGACATACTTTCGATTGTGATAATTATGCAGAAGCTTTTAGAGTGTTTATGCAAATAGTTCATTCTAAAGCTCAAACTGATAAAGACGACAATTCAAGAAAACAATCTGTAGCTGTAGGTGTTATTTGGTATGAAAGGGACGGAAGAGGTGGTCATGCTATTAATGTTATTGTAACAAAAGTTGACGATAAACTAACTGTTAGATTTATAGAACCTCAAGATGGTAAAGAAGTAGAACTATCCAAAAGCGAAAAAGAATCGATATTTTTTGTGTTAATATGATAAAGTATGATAAAATAGAATGTAGTATTATTTTAGGAATAATGCTTATAATGGTAATAGGTCTTACGGGATGTAAAAAGAAAGACGAATTTGATACAAATCCAGAATATGTCTTGATTGAATCGGTTGATACATTATCATAGATTTAATGTCTGAAAAAACTCGCCTTACCTGGACTGATATAGAAAAAGATACTGATAATTTAGTATCAAAAATTAAAGCCTCCGGAAAAGAATATGATTGCATATTGGGTATAGCAAATGGTGGTTTAGTACCTACTTGCATTATAGCAAAAGCTTTACAGTTAAAAAATGTATTAACGGTTTCTTTAAAATCATATATAGATGAATATGCTCATGATGTTCAATTTATTACATCTATTAATTGGAGCGATTTAAAAGGCAGAAAAAGAATATTGGTTATTGATGATCTTATAGACAGGGGGGAAACAATTTATGAAGTAGAAAAGATCCTGGGTTATCTCAAATATAAACACAAGCTAGCTTATGAATTTGATACAGCCGTGCTTTATTTGAAGAAGAATGATTCGTATGAACCAAGAGTTATTCCAACATATTATTCAGAAATAAAAGATCCAAAAACGTGGTTAGTCTTTCCGTGGGAATAAATATAACAAATGAATAAGGAGAATCGTTCTATTTACGAAGCATACTCGGTACAAGAAGAAGGTTTGAAAGATGTAATAAAAAGTGCCGCAGCAGCGGCTGCTATTGGAGCAGGTTCTATGATGAACCCTTCAGTAGATGCAGCTGAAACGAAAAGTTCTATAGAACGGCCAATAGGTCAAATGGACCCTAAAATGGATAGGGAGTTTGTAGAATATATTAAATCAGCTGAAAATGCAGGCAAAACAGGCTTTGAAAAAGGTAGATGGTACCCTCATAAAAGTTTTGAAGGTGGTACAGATACTATTGCATATGGACATAAATTGCAAAAAGGCGAAAGCTATTCTAGAGGGTTATCTGAATCGCAAGCTTCTAATTTATTAAAAAGAGATTTATTAAATGCTGAAAATATTGTTAGAGCAAAAATAGGTACAAAAGAATACGACAAATTGGATATGAAAAGAAAACAAATGTTGTTAGATTTTGCATTTAATTTAGGACCCGGATTTACAAGAGAGTTTCCAAAATTTACAAAGGGCGTATTAGCAAATGATCTTGAAGTAATGAAAAAAGAATATAAAAGATATTCTAATGATGTAGAGCTTGTAAGAAGAAATAAAATGTTTGAAGATTTATTTCTAAAAGAAAGACAATTTATGCCTGATACTTCTCAAGGAAAAAAAGATTCTGAAGAGTCTTCAGTTATTGTAAAACAAGGTGATACATTTACTCGTATAGCAAATAATTTAAGAATTAAAGTTAATGATTTAATTAAAGCTAATCCTGGGGTTGATCCTAAAAAGCTTCAAATAGGTCAAACTCTTAACCTTCCTTAATACCAACCGCCTTGAGTACCTGCATTAGTAGAAATAAATTGAGGTGTATTTTTCATAGGTTGATCTACTGTTGCGGAAGCATCTAATTTATCTGGAGCAACGCTATCTTTTTTCTTTTTCTTTAATTTTTCGCAGCGTTTGCATTTTTTACCCTTTAATAATTCGGTGGGTATGTTTAATTGAGATACATCTGGCACATGTATGTTTCCCCCACCTTTAAATCCTCCCTGACCTGCTTTGAGACTACCTAGAGGTCTACCTATAGCTAAAATATCGGGGCCATTTTTGACTCTATCAAAATGCCCCGATGCGTTACCTACTTCAAGTAGAAAGTATTTTTCAAAGGATATCACCTTTTAACGTTTTTCCACATTGCTGCTGCGGCTATCTTTTGTCCTTTTTCGCCACCACCAGCTGCTTTAGCTACTTTAGCAAAACCTTTTCCTTTTTTGCCTATGTCGTCTCCAGCTCTGGCTTTCTTAGCTACTTGGCTTTTCTTTTTTTTTGACAAGCCTGCAGAAGGTCTTTCTTCGTCCTCATCAGGATGACTACCGCTACCGTAATCTCTTACTTCGCTCTTACGTCCTGTCTTTTTATTAAAACGACGTACTCTGTCACCTTTGTTACCGCCAAAACGCTTTTCCTTTTCGGATTCATCTTCTGCCCAAGGTGCATATAAATCTCTTGCTAATGCATCTCTTGTATCAGGTGATATAGAACCTTCGCCGCTAATTTCTCTTTTGGCACGTCCTAGTAAAGCCTTACCAGCTGTTCCTCTTTTACGTACTTGTGCTAACAATTCTTTATCTGAAAGATGACCTGTTTTGTCATGCTCTTCAGCATCTTCATCATGAACAAAACTCCATCCAGGAGGTGCATACTTTTCACCAGTACCGCCCATTCCCATAATTCCAGCAAGACCGACACCTTCGATGGTTTCTTTTAGAGCTTTTGTCTCTTCAGTTGTATCATCATCATCCGGTTCATCTTCATCAAAATGCTGCTCAGGAGCGCCTTTGGATTTTTTGGGTTTATTCTTTTTATCTCTAACGTATCGGTTGCCTTCTCCGATAACATACTTACCTAAAAGGTCATTGATTAAATCGTCGTAACGTGCCATAATGTTATTTATGTTTATCCGGTACGTTTCCATGCAGATAGTGATGCAGCACCTGATCCTAATGTTTCAGACGTACCTGCTGCAGCCCAAACTTGACCAGATCCTTCTAACCATTTACCTGGATCTGTTGGGTTGCTAGCAAAATCAATATCGCTTGACCATAATACAGAACCTACCGGGTAAATTACATTCCAATCAGCTTTTATACCAGTAGAATCAATTTTAAGAATTTCTGGTGTTGAACCTGTAGAAGAAGAATCAATATTAATTCCTATTGTTCCTGTTGTGACTAATGTTGTTGTATTGGAGGTATCACTATCGACCATTAAACCATCAGCTGTAAATATTTCAGTGACCGTACCTTCTGTTACATTTGCTGTTCTTGCATTTCCAACAATAGCCCATTCATCTTCCATTAATGGATTTGTGCCGGTTAATGCTTTTAATGTAGTGTCATTTAAATCGAAACAAATATCTCCAGAAACTGCATATTCAAGAGTATTACCGGCGACTAGATCTGTGTCTAAATTGTTATAATAAAACTTTTGACCAACTATATTACCTCCAGCTGTATTACCATCACCGACCCATACTTTATTTGAATCTGTTGCATAGCCTAGTTCAGCAGTATCTAAAGTTATAGTATTCTTTTCAGCTGTTGTACCGCTTCTTATTAAGATCTTTGTAATCTGATCTGCCATATAGATATTTATACTTGAGTATTAAAGAACCATTCTATAATATGATTAATGGCAAAAAAACTTTCGTGTATCGTTAGCGGTAGAACTCTAACTATAGCAAATTCATACTATCAAAAAAAATTAGATAAAGCTGGCGACGAAGAAAAACTTCATTCAACTTACATATGTAAAGAAGCAAAAAAGTTATTAAGAATAGGTAATACTGTTAATAGTGTTAGAGAAAAATTATGTGATGAAGAAACTATTAACGATTTACCAGAAATAGACGAAAATTTAGTTACTCAAATTATTTTTGGAAATAATAAAAAGAAATTTCAAAGTACAACAGATTTCAATACTTTGTCAAGTGTTACACATAATCAAACAGATCCTGAAGTTTTATCCTTTATTGAGAAGCTTTCTAAATAAATATTTTAGTGCCTATAACAGTACCAGAAACAATTAAACGATACGGGAAGGCAATTCCGGTAAATCAAAGTGATATTGACAATGGTCCTTCGTTTAAAGCTATTAAAATTAATATAGGCGGGCCTACACGTACAAAAACAAGTACCCCTACCTCTACTCAAACACCAACACAAACACCAACACAGACACGTACACCATCACAATCACCTACCAGAACTCAAACACCAACACAAACACAAACCGGTACACAAACTCAAACGCCCACCCAAACAAAAACAACCACCCAAACAAAAACACAAACACCAACAAAAACACGAACAAAAACAGAGACAAGAACATCAACTCAGACACAAACTAGAACATCTACCCAGACAGTTACACCATCAAAAACCGTTTCGCAAACAGTAACAACAACAGTATCACAAACGCCTACTCAGACTCAAACACCTACAAATTCTGTAACTAGAACAAGAACACCAACTCAATCAGTAACTTACACACAAACACGTACGGTATCGCCATCACCAACTGAATCTCCAGCCGCTACTGCGACACGAACCGCAACCAATACTTCTACTCGAACACCAACACAAACTAGAACGCAGACTAGTACACAAACTCAATCAAGAACAACTACTAGAACCCCAACGCAATCACCTACCAGAACAGTAACTCCATCTTACGGTATGTCCGCCACACCAACGCAAACACCGACATCTACAAGAACATCTACTCAAACACCGACACAAACTGCAACAAGAACAGCTACTCAGACAAGAACAAAAACATCTACTCAGACTGCTACTCAGACAGTTACCCAAACAGCTACTCAGACTCAAACACAAACATCTACTCAGACTCAAACACCAACTCAATCTCAAACACAAACTCAGACAGTTACTCAAACACCAACTCAAACAAGATCAGCTACACAAACACCTACCAAGTCTATTACTCAATCTGTAACTCCATCACAAACACAGACCCAAACACAAACTCAAACACGAACCAAATCTATAACTCAATCACCAACTGTATCACCAACTCAGACATCTACTCAAACACAGACAATTACGCAGACACCAACACAAACGCAAACACCAACTCAGACATCGACAATTACTCAGACTCAAACATCAACTGTTACAAAATCTATTACACAATCACCTACAGTTACAAAATCTATAACTCAGACACCTACCCAGACTCAAACACCTACCCAGACTCAATCACCAACTCAAACGCCAACTCAATCTCAAACACAAACTCAGACAAGAACACAAACAAGGACACCAACACAAACACAAACAGCAACTCAGACACGAACCAAATCTATAACTCAGTCACAGACTGTAACACCGACACCGTCACGTACTGTTACTCAAACACAAACAGGTACCCAGACAACCACAAGATCAAGAACCCCATCACAAACAGTTACGTCTACTCAGACTCCTACACCTACACAAACAAAGTCTATTACTCAATCACCAACAAAAACAAGAACAAAAACACAAACACAAACTCCATCGCCTTCAGTTACAAAATCTAAGACCGAAACACAAACACCTACACCATCTGTCACAGGAACACAAACTGGTACACCTGCTGTTACACCAACACAGACACCCACACAAACACCAACTCAGTCTCCAACACAGACAGGAACAGCTGATGTTACTCCAACTCAAACACCAACTCAAACACAGACACCAACTCAAACACCAACTCAAACACCAACTCAAACAACAACACAGACAGGAACAGCTGATGTTACTCCAACTCAAACACCAACACAAACACAAACAACCACCCAAACAAAAACACAATCACAGACGGTCGATGTCACGACAACAGATACACAAACACCTACACCAACACCAACTCAGACACCAACTCAATCTCCAACACAAACTCAGACATCAACAGTAACAATGACTGTAAACAATACAGAATCACCAACACCTACACAAACACCAACACGAACAGATACAAGAACACGCACAAGAACACCTACCCAGACAGTAACACCTTCTACATCGACAGTCGGAGGATCACCTACACCTACACCGACAGAAACACAGACAAGTACACCTTTCACAACGCCTACAAGAACTAAAACAGCCTCTCCTACATTAGGATAGAAACTAAGTTAGCTTGAAGATTGGTTGTGAAGAATAAATATATTCGTGGCGGACAGACAAAAGAATCGCAATGTAATTGATTACGTAAATTTAGGGGGCGAAAAATTCGCTACACCTACACCTGCAGTTACCGTAACACGAAGTGTATCCCCAACGATATCAAATACCCCTGCAATTACCTCTACAAAAACCAAGACAGTTACAGGTACATCAACTGCTACAAAAACAATAACACCAACTCAGACACAAACAAAAACAAGAACACCAACCCCTTTTGCTACCCAAACCAATCCTACACCTACTCCAACCCCCACTGTTACTAAATCAAAAACAGCTACCCCTACTAGCACCGTAACGCGATCAAATACACCTAATGTTACAGCAACGGTTACACCGTCTAATGATGTGACTAAAACAGTATCCCCTACCGTAACTGTTTCAGTCACAACAACTCAAACAAGAACACCTACTCAGACACAAACAAGAACCCAGACACCGACAAGAACAAATACTAGAACAGCTTCTCAAACACAGACTCAAACACAGACTCAAACACAAACACAAACATCAACTGTAACAAAATCAATTACTGTAAGTATTACAAGAACGGGTTCAACTGCAGTTACACCTACACCTACCAGAACAGTAACACCAACACAGACAGCAACCACTACAAGAACTTCATCCGCTACAAAAACAAGAACTCAAACACCGATAGTAACAACTTCTCAAACACCAACACAAACAAGAACACCAACTCAATCACCAACAAGAACGAGAACACCTACACAAACTAAAACAATAACTCAAACGCAGACACAAACGAGAACAAGAACACCTTCTCAGTCAGCTACCACTACGCGATCTGCTACTCAGACGCAAACTCAAACACCTACTGAAACCCCAACACAAACACCAACTGCAACACCTACACAAACTACTACAAGAACAAGATCTAGAACAAGAACACCAGCAGCCGGTGTTACCCCTACTCCAACGAGAACCAAGACAAAAACTAGAACTCCTACCGCTACTGTAACTGCTTCTGTTTCGCCTACACAAATGTCTAGTGTTACTGCTACTGGTAGTCGCACCCCTACACAGACTAAAACAAAAACCTCTACGCAAACTAGAACGCAAACTAGAACGCAAACACAAACTTCTACAAATTCTTAGTTCTTTAACTAAGATGAATAAATATATATGTGGCTATATATTTCGGTAAAGGTTCACCTCTAGATAGGAACAAAAATGATGATGATCGTACCCGCAGGGTAGATAGACGAAGAATACTAGACTCTGAAGTTTTTAATCCTAACCCTCAAGCGAGAAGAAGTAATATGAGAGAAGGGCTTATACCCGGAGGCGCCCCGCAAAAGAAAGATAAAGTAACACATACAGGTGGGTATTTTTTATCGCCCACACCAACCCATACTGTAACAATGTCTCAGACACAAGGGACATCCCCGACACCTACAGTTACTCCATCAGTATCACCTACACAAACAGTTACTCAAACCGTAACTAAATCTATTACGCAAACGTTAACTAGATCACAAACAACAACACCCACAGTTACCAAGTCTATTACTCAAACACAAACCGGTACATCTGCTGTTACACCAACACAGACAGTTACTCAAACACCAACCCAGACACAAACTCAGACACCTACTCAAACAGTTACAAAGTCTATTACTCAATCAGTTACACCAACCCAAACTTCAAGCCAAACTCAGACACCTACCCAAACACGTACAACAACTCAGACACAAACACAAACTCAGACACAAACACCTACGCAATCACCTACTCAAACACAAACACCAACAGAAACAATTACTCAAACACCTACTCAAACAGTTACAAAGTCTATTACACAATCACCTACAGTAACATCTACAATATCAGATACACCAACACAAACACCAACTCAGACACAAACACCAACTCAGACACCAACTCAGACAACAACCCAGACACAAACTCAAACTCAAACACCTACTCAAACAGTTACAAAGTCTATTACACAATCTGTATCAAAAACACCTACACAAACAAGATCTCAAACACCTACACAAACAGTATCACCTACACAAACACCTACACAAACATCTACTCCTCCATTAACATATACATGTGAATTAACCGGAACAGGTGGAGCACCACACCCAACAGCAAGTAGTGTTACATTCCAGTCTGCTATTGGTGATGTGTTAGAATATGATTGTATTGGAGCAGGAACACCGACAGTAGCGTCGATGACAATTACGGTTAGCGGTGTTGTAAAATCTATTGTACCTTATTCATTATCGAATTACACAGGTCAAAACTTTAGAGTTCAAATAGCAGGTTCGTTTTACAGTAGTACATTTATTGATGGTACAAGGGCATTTTAATGGCAAAAATACAATTAACAGGAACAGGCGGTGCACCTCATATATCTTCTATGGGTGTTACATTTCAAGCAGGAGAAGGAGATACGTTAGAATTTCATCAGTTAACTGAAGGAAATGCGGGTTTATATAGTACAGGTGTTTATATAGACAACCAACCAAAATGCTTTATAAATTTTAGTATAAGTGAATATCTAGGTACTGAAGTGAAATATATAGATAATAGTAATTCTCAAGAGTATACATTTGAGTTGACTAATAGTAATATTAACCTATCTACTTAATAAATATACTAAATGGGGCAAGTATTTTACACAGGCCAAAATTGTAGGTATGTAGGTAACACAGAATTAACTGTTTCAGATACTCTATTTGCCGCTGTTTCTAATATCAATTTTATGTTCGCCGGTGAGGCGACCACAACAGCTTCTATTATAAAATATACTCCGGGTGCCCCGGATTTCTTACAAGGATTTACAAAGTTTGTACCTGGTAGCACGTATATGATGTTTGCTAGAGGTACTAGTGCCTTACCTTTAAGTGGGCCTACTTCTGTAGATTTTATCCCAAAGGTTGGGTTTGGTAACATTAAAGATGGTCTTGAAGTTAAATCAGGTGTTTCATTTTTTACATCAACGACCGGTGATGAACCTAATATTTTTACCGGTGCTGGGGTTGTAACATCTGCATTTGCCGTTTTAAGTGCATCAAATTATACTAATAGAATATTTTTAGTTGCAGCAGATGATACAGTAGCCTCTCCTACATATCAAGTTTTTGTACCGGGTGCAGCTGAGTTCTTACAAGGCTTTACAACTTTAAAACAAAATAGTAGTTATATAGCATTTTTCCAAAACCAAGCATTATCAGCAGGTTCTGAACTAGAAGGTTTCTTACCGATGCAGATATATCGCGAGGATGGCATTGCCGCCACACCTACATCTACACCTACAAGAACACCAACCAGATCTGGTTCACCAACACAAACACCAACTCAATCTCCAACCCAGACTCAAACACAAACACAAACTCAGACACAAACACCAACTCAATCACCTACCCAAACAAAAACACCTACCAATACTGCTACATCTTCAAGAACACCTACACAGACAGTAACAAGAACAATTTCTGAAACACCAACTCAAACACCAACACAGACTCAAACACCAACGCAGACTCAAACAACAGGTGCAACACCCACACCAACTGTTACTCAAACACAAACACCAACACAAACAAGGACACCATCACAGACAGTTACTCCAACAAACTCTGCAACAAGAACAAGAACACCAACACAAACGGTTACACCTTCTCAAACAGCAACTAGAACACAAACACCAACTCAATCGATTACACCTACTCAGACAAGCACACGAACACCAACACAGACAAGAACGGCTACTCAAACTAGAACGGCTTCTCAAACACAAACTAGAACCCAAACAAGAACATCAACTCAAACTCAAACAGTAACACAAACACCTACAAAAACAGGTACTAGGACTCCTACTCAAACAAGAACAGAAACGCAAGGAGCTACTCCGACTCAGACACCAACACAAACTTCGACGCAAACACCTACACAATCAAGAACGCAAACACCTACACGAACAGCTACAATAACAAGAACAGCTTCTCAAACTCAAACACCTACACAAACTAAAACCCGAACACAAACACCTACTCAAACAAGAACAGCTACACAAACTCAAACACAAACAGTTACACCAACCGAAACTCAAACACCAACACAAACAGCTACAGAAACAAGAACACCAACTCAGACAGCTACACCTACTGTTACAAAATCTATTACTCAAACAGCCACAACAACAAGAACGGCTACACAAACACAAACACAAGGAGCATCACCAACTAGAACACCGTCACAAACAAAGACAAGAACACAAACACCTACACAGTCTCCAACACAAACACCGACACAGACACCAACTCGAACGCAAACGCCGACGAAAACAATAACACAATCTCCAACCACAACACAATCTCCTACAAAAACCGCTACACAAACACCCACTCAATCACCAACAAAAACAGCTACTCAATCACCAACACAAACAGCTACACGTTCAAGAACACCAACCGATACAAGAACACCTACACAAACAGCAACCAGATCTCAAACACCAACACAAACAAGGACATCGACACAAACAGCGACTAGAACACAAACACCTACTCAAACACAAACCGGGACACAAACACAAACACCTACACAGTCAGCTACTAGAACACAAACACCTACACAATCTCCTACATATACTGTTACAAGGTCTAGAACTCCAACACAGACAGTTACCAATACACAAACAAGAACACCAACACAAACAAGAACGAGATCTCAAACACAAACCGGGACTGTAACAGCAACAGTAACCCCGTCGCAATCACCTACACAAACACCTACAAGATCAAGAACACCAACCCAGACAAAAACAGTTACTCCAACTAGGACTTCATCACAAACACAGACACCTACACAAACTAGAACAAGGACAAGGACTGCAACCCAAACGCCAACCAAATCTATAACTCAAACAGTTACAAGATCTCAAACACCTACTCAGACAAAAACAGCTACACAAACACCAACTAGAACGGCTACACAAACTAGAACACCAACACAGACAGCTACAAGAACACCAACCCAGACAAGAACAAAAACAAGTACTAGATCAGCTACTCAAACACAGACAGCAACCCAGACAGCGTCTCCTACTAGAACGGCTACACAAACTAGAACAGCTACACAAACACCAACTAAAACGGCTACTCAGACACGCACACAGACACCTACTCAGACAAGAACAACAACTCAGACAAGAACAGTTACAAGTAGTAGAACACGAACTCAGACTAGAACAGCTACTCAAACAAAGACAGCCACACAAACACCAACACAGACAGCTTCACAAACACCAACACGCACTCAAACACCCACACAAACATCTACAAGAACATCTACACAAACCAAAACAAGAACTCAAACACCAACACAAACAAGATCAGCTACTCAAACACCAACAGCTACAGAAACAAGAACAGCTACTAATACAAGAACAGCTACACAAACCCAAACAAGAACACAAACACCAACACAAACACTAACTCAGACTAAAACAAAAACAGTAACACCTACAAGAACAGCAACACAAACAAAAACACGCACACAAACACCAACTAATACTAGAACAAGAACACAAACAAGAACAGCTACTAATACAAGAACAGCTACACAAACAAAAACACGCACACAAACACCAACACAAACTAGGACAGCAACACAAACCAAAACAAGAACACAAACACCAACACAAACAAGATCAGCAACACAGACAAGAACAAGAACTCAGACACAAACACCTTCAACTACAAGAACACGCACAAGAACACCAACACAGACTAGAACAGCTACTCAAACAAAGACAGCCACACAAACACCAACACAGACGGTTACGAAATCTATTACTCAAACACCAACAGAGACAAAAACAAGAACTCAAACACCAACACAAACAAGATCAGCTACCCAAACTAGAACACCTACACAGACAGCTACAAGAACAACTACTCAAACGAGAACACCTACACAGACAGCAACGGTAACTATTACTCGTACTCCTACACAAACAAGTACTGGAACAGTAACAAGAACTAGAACACCAACACAGACTCAAACAGGAACCCGTACACAAACACCAACACAAACAAGAACAATTACAAGAACAGATACACCTGATTCTACTCCTACGCGTACTCCATCACAAACAGCTACCGCAACTAAAACAAAAACAAGTACTAGAACACCAACTCAAACAGCTACAAGAACAACTACACAAACCAAAACAAGAACACAAACACCAACACAAACACCTACTCAAACTAGAACACAAACACCTACTAATACGGCAACTAGAACTAGGACACCAACACAAACTAGGACAGCAACACAAACCAAAACAAGTACACAAACACCAACTCAAACTAGAACATCTACTCAAACACAAACTCGGACACAAACACCGACTCAAACAGCTACAACAACAAGAACAGCTTCACAAACACAAACAAGAACACAAACAAGAACGGCTTCACAAACACAAACACCTACACAGACTAAAACACGAACAAGAACACCAACTCAGACATCAACGGCTACTAAAACTAAAACGAGAACACCTACTAGAACAGCAACACAAACAAAAACGAGAACACAAACACCTACCAGAACACAAACACCAACACAAACTCAGACACCCACACAGACTAGAACATCAACACAAACAAGAACAAGAACACAAACACCTACTAAAACAAGGACAGCAACACAAACCAAAACAAGAACACAAACACCAACACAAACGGCTACATCTACTACTACCAGGACTCCTACACAAACCAGGACTCCTACACAGACGAAAACACGTACACAAACACCAACTCAATCTCCAACCCAGACACAAACTAGAACTAGAACAGAGACAAGAACACCAACCCAAACTAAAACTAGAACTCAGACACCTACACAAACCCGCACACAAACACCTACAGAGACTAGAACACAAACACCTACTCAAACAAGATCAGCTACACAAACGGCTACAAGAACACAAACACCCACTCAAACAAGAACAGCTACTCAGACTAAAACACGTACACAAACACCAACACAAACAAGATCAGCTACCCAAACCAGAACACCAACAGAGACAAAAACAAGAACACAAACACCAACACAAACAAGAACAGCTACTCAAACTAGAACATCTACACAGACAGCTACAAGAACACAAACACCAACCAATACATCAACTAGAACTCGAACAAGGACACCAACCCAAACTCCATCGGTTACTAGAACAGAAACACCAACTAGAACGAGAACACCAACACAAACAAGGACACCTACTCAAACACAAACACCAACTAGTACAAGAACGCGTACACAAACAAAAACACGCACTCAAACACCAACCAAAACTAGAACAAGAACACAAACTAGGACGTCAACTCAGACTAAAACACGTACACAAACACCGACTAGAACACAAACACCAACACAAACAAGAACATCTACTCAGACAAGGACGCGGACACAAACACCTACACAAACCGCTACAAGAACAAGAACACAATCTCCGACAAGAACACAGACACCTACCAGTACAAGAACAGCTACATCTACTCAAACCAGAACTCAAACGCCTACCAGAACTCGAACACCATCACAAACACAAACACCAACACAGACAGCTACAAGAACAAGAACACCAACACAAACTAGAACGAGAACTGAAACACCTACTCGTACTCAAACACCAACCCAGACAAGAACAGCTACACAAACGGCTACAAGAACTCGTACACCAACCCAAACAAGAACAAGAACACAAACGCCAACAAAGACAAGAACAAGGACACCAACACAAACACCGACACAAACCTCTACGGTAACTAAAACTAGAACTCGTACCCCTACACAGACCAGAACTAGAACACAAACTCCAACACAAACAAGATCAACAACTCAGACAAGAACAAAGACAGCTACACAAACACGCACACAAACACCTACAAGATCAGTTTCACCAACACAAACACCTACACAAACAAGAACGATCACTAGAACGGATACACCTGATTCTACTAGAACTCGAACACCATCACAAACACAAACACCAACACAGACAGCAACGGTAACTATTACTAGAACTGCTTCTCAAACAAGAACAAGAACAAGGACACCTACTAGAACAAAATCTATAACTCAGACTAAAACACGTACACAAACACCGACGAGAACCAGAACACCTACTCAGACTAAAACACGTACACAAACACCGACGAGAACCAGAACTCAATCACCTACAAGAACGCGAACTCAAACACCAACACAGACTGCCACTAGGACTAGAACCCCTACACAGACGAAAACTGCTACAAATACTAGAACACGAACTCAAACACCAACAAGAACAAGGACACCAACCCAAACTAGAACAAGAACCCAAACACCAACATCTACTAAAACTAAAACAAGGACACAAACACCTACAAGCACGGTTACTGCATCCGTTACTAGAACAAGGACGCCATCTCAAACAAGAACGAGAACACAAACACCAACTCAAACTAGAACGCAATCTCCAACTTATACTAAGACTAAAACCAGAACACCTACTAGAACAAAATCTATAACTCAGACAAAAACAGTAACTCCTACAAGAACGAAATCTATAACGCAATCTAAAACGAGAACACCAACGCGTACAAAATCTATAACGCAATCTCCTACTTATACTAAGACTAAAACAAAAACTAAAACACGAACACCTACACGTACAAAATCTATAACGCAAACCAAAACCAAAACATCTACACAAACAAGAACAAGAACACAATCACCTACAAGAACCAGAACACAAACACCTACAAGAACCAGAACACCAACATATACTAGAACCAAAACTAAAACTAAAACGTCTACACAAACAAAGACAAGAACTAGAACACCAACAAATACGAGAACACCAACATATACGAGAACGAAAACCAGAACACCAACAAGAACCAGAACACCAACATATACTAGAACTAAAACAAAAACGAGAACACGTTCCGTTTCTCCTACAAGAACGAAATCTATTACACAGACAGCTACGAGAACTATAACACCTACTAAAACACGAACACCTACACGTACAAAATCTATAACTCAAACTGCAACGAGAACGAGAACACCTACATATACAAAAACTAGTACCGTAACAAAAACAAAAACAAAAACGAGAACACCTACGAGAACAAAATCTATTACTCAGACAAAAACAGTAACTCCTACAAGAACGAAATCGATTACACAAAGTAAAACGAGAACACCTACACGTACAAAATCTATAACGCAATCTCCTACTTATACTAAAACAAAAACAAAAACAAAAACGAGAACACCTACCGTCACTAAATCAATAACTCAAAGTAAAACTCGAACACCTACAAGAACGAAATCTATAACACAATCTAAAACACGAACACCTACCGTCACTAAATCAATAACTCAAAGTAAAACTAGAACACCTACTAATACAGCAACAAGAACTAAGTCAATTACACAAAGTAAAACACGTACTCCAACGAGCACCAAAACAAAAACTAAAACACCTACCAAGACAAGAACACCATCACCATCACCATCTGGAGGACCTGTATCTGCAACTGTTGTGATTTTTGCTAATTTTAATAGTGTACCAACCAGTACTAGTACCACTGGTTGTCCGGGTGTTTCCACTAATACAGGTGGATCCGTAACACAAGGATCGTATAGAAATACTTCAAGTAGTACAACAAGTACAACAAGATGTTGGCAGTGCGATTATAGTAGTACTCCAAGTGGTGGTACTGGACCAAATGGTGGTGTTGTTGACTCTTCGATGGCCACATCTGGTACAAATAATTCTAGTTCTTCTTACAGATATATGTATACAGAATCGTCATCACCTAATACAAGTACAAACTTTAGTTTTTATATAGCTAGTAACTCGGTACCATCATCAAAAACAGTAACAATTGAATTTTGGTATCATATGTATGGATCAAATATGGGAACATTGAGATGTTACGGGCATCAGTCTAGTACATATAAAGCAACGATATTTAGTGCTTCAGGACAACAACAAGCTTCTCAAGGTGCAGCTTTTATTAAAGCATCTGGTACTTATTCAACTAATTCTTCAACAACCAATTATATTTCTTTTTGGAGTACTGCTGGTGGTGGTTATCGATCAGACATGTGTGTTGATTCGGTACAAATGAAGTATCAATAAGTTGATATTTTAAGGAAAAATCTTAAAATATTTTCGATGCCAGGAATAAAAATCTATCGTAAAAGTAGGTTAAAAAATAAAAATACCGAAAAAGTAATTACTTCAGAAAGAGAGATTGTAGATCAATCTCACCATGAAGATCAAACATCTACCCCTGAGGGTGAACCCCAACCTTATGTAGTACAAGAGTATACAGATATTGTTGGCGATACTTTTCACCAAACGTTTCCAGATCATTTAAAGGGTAATCAACAAATATTCATTCAAATTGCTGCATATAGAGACCCAGAACTTATTCCAACTTTAGTTAGTATGATAGATAATGCAGATAACCCCGAACATTTAAGATTCGGTATATGCTGGCAACATTCTATGGAAGATGATTTTGATAAAGAAATGTACGATTATATGAAGGATGAAAGATTCCAAATTATAGACGTAGATAATAAAAGAGGTCATGGTACATGTTGGGCAAGGCATTCTATTCAACATTTGTATTGTGAAGAAGAATTTACATTGGCAATTGATTCTCACCATCGTTTTGTTCCTGGGTGGGATTCCAAATTGAAAAGTATGTATTATTACTTGCAACAAAAAGGTCATACTAAACCTCTTCTTACAGGTTATATTACAAGTTATAAACCATGGTTAGAAAACAGCGACGATACAGGTGAATATTCTTTTGAAAATGGTTTCGAAACAGAACCTTGGAAGATGGTATTTGACAGATTTATACCTGAAGGAGCTATTTTCTTTTTACCTACATCAATGACTGGTACAGAATTAAGAGAACCTATTCCTTCAAGATTTTATTCAGCTCATTTTTGTTTTACGGAAGGTGCGTTCTGCAGAGAAGTTACTCATGATCCTAATTATTATTTCCATGGTGAAGAGATTAGTATAGCCGTAAGAGCTTATACACACGGGTATGATTTATTTCATCCTAATCAAATAATTGCTTATCACGAATATACAAGAAAAGGTAGACCACATCATTGGGATGATTGTAATAAAAAGCAAGGCAGAAAACATGATTGGTGGGAAGTAAATGAAATGTGTCATAAGCGAAATAGAATTTTATTTGGTATGGACGGTGAAGATCCAGCACAAATTAATTTTGGAGATGAATATGGCTTTGGCAATGTTAGAACCGTAGAACAATATCAACATTATTCAGGAATTAATTTTCAAAAGAGAGCTATTACACAAGCAGTAAAGGATAGTATAACACCTGTATACCCGCATGATGGTACCCCATATGAAGATATAGTATGGAAGAAAAATTGGTGTATTGACTTTTTTATTCCCTGGGATGAATTACCCGAATCATATGATGATACTGAATTTTGGTATGTAGGGGTTCATGACGAAGATGGAAATGAATTAGTTCGAGAAGATTTTAATATAGAAAAGATTCAAGAAATTTATGACGAGAGACAAGATCCACATGCCGCAAGATTCCCAATTGGTTTGGTATCGGAAAAAAGGCCGGTTAGTTATACAGTTATACCTTCCATAAAAGATGTAGGGTGGCTGGATAAGATTGAGAAACAACTGGATCCAAACTTGAAGTAAAGTAAATTATTATCAGGATGCTATGAAAGAAGAAACTATTTTTATACAAATTGCCTCGTATAGAGACCCAGAACTTCCTATAACTTTAAAAAGTTGTATTGAAAATGCACACAGACCAGAAAATCTAAGGTTTGGTATTTGCAGACAATTTAGAGAAGGGGATAAGTTTGATGAAATACCAGAATACGAAAACGATCCAAGATTTAGGGTTGTAGATGTACCTTGGAAAGAAGCAAAAGGAGTTTGCTGGGCGAGAAACATTGTTCAGAATGAATATAACGATGAAACATATACATTACAATTAGATTCACACCATAGGTTTGCTCCTGGTTGGGATACTCTTTGTATTGATATGATTAAACAATTGCAGAAAAAAGGTCATGAAAAACCTTTATTAACTGCTTATATCCCTTCATATAAACCATCAAATGACCCGGAAGGAAGAGAAAAAGATCCATGGTTTATGGAATATGATAGATTTATACCAGAAGGTGCTATTTTCTTTTTACCTTCTACTATTCCAGATTGGCCTACAAGGACAGAGCCTATGAGATCTAGATTTTATTCAGCTCATTTTTGTTTTACTTTAGGTTTATTTTGCGAGGAAGTACCACATGATCCAGATTACTATTTTCATGGTGAAGAAATTAGCATTGCAGTAAGAGCATTTACACACGGTTACGATTTATTTCACCCTCACAAAACGATTTGTTGGCATGAATATACAAGAGAAGGAAGAGATAAGCATTGGGAAGATCATGATGTAGATTCTGATTCATCTGATGGATGGATATCAGTTAACAATGCATGCCATTTTAGAAATAGAACTTTGTTTGGTATGGATGATACAGACCCCGATTCTATAGATTTTGGTAAATTTGGTTTTGGTAAAGAAAGAACCTTAGAAGATTATGAAAGATATGCAGGTATAAAATTTGATAGGAGAGGCGTTATGGAATATACATGGCCAGAACGACAAGAACCACCTACACCTAATTATGTTGATAACCCTGACATTTACCCAACTAAAGAAGATTGGTTAGATAGTTTTGGTAGAAATTGGTGCGTTGATATTTGGATATCAGGAGAACAAATAAAAACACCAGAACATGAAGATTGTGATTTCTGGGCTGTTACAGCTCATGATAAAGATGGCGAAGAAATTTATAGAGAAGATTTAAATGAATGGAGGTTGAATGAAGAAAAAGCAAAAGACAATGCTAGCTTTTTCTTGAAATTTTGCTCTGATAAAGAGCCCAGATCTTGGGCTGTATTACCACATAGTAAAAGTAAAGGTTGGTTAGAAAGAATAGGTCCAAATGAATTAAGGACACCAAGATCAAAATACGAAATAGAGAACGGGATTTTCGATAATGAGTGATAGAGAATTAGATACAAAATTACAAGAAAAATTAACACCATATAATACTTGGCAAGTAGAGAGAATATTTGATATTTCTTTACACAACGCTGGAAGAAAAAAAGATAATGAAGTTTTTTGCCTTTCGGTTGGTTCAATGGATGGGCATTTTCACGACACTATGGCTGGTTATATATCGCTATATAGATGGGCTGGGTTGTTTATTGAACCCTTACCAGATGCATTTAAAGCGTTATCTAACTATTATAGAGAACATTTAAAAAACGAAAAAGCGATTTTAGAGAATGTAGCTGTTTCTAACGAAATGAGAGTAGAAACCATGTGCTATATTCCATGGGATAAAATTGATAGTTTAGAATTAGATGTTCCTCTGAAAGGTATGTCTAGTTTTATTCCTCCGGTTAATGGATTTGATTCTGATGAAAAAAGTAAAGCTCTTTTAGATGAACATGGTGAAATGTGTGAAGTACCAGTTGTTGTTTTAGATAGTTTACTAGAAAAACATAATATTGAAAGAATAGATTATGTTACAGTTGATACTGAAGGCCATGACTATTGGGTATTTGAAGGGTTTAATTTTGAAAAATATAGACCTAAAGTTATTAAGTTTGAGCTGTTTAATAGTGAAGATGGTAATCTCTCAAAGCTTTTTGATAGACTGATCGCAGCTGGTTATACTCTTTGTAATCAAGAGGGTTGTGATATTATGGCTTTTGAAAATGAACATCTTGAATTCTTAAAGAATAATAACAGATGGTCAGAGGTAGAAAAATTAGGGCTATGCATTGAAAACACCGGTTATAGATTAGATAAAGATGGTAATTATGTTGATGCTCCAGAAAATATTGCCTCCGGAGATGATGATTACGAAGAACCACAACCGGTAGCTTATCAGTTAGAAGAACAACAAGAAGAAGTTAAAGAGAAGCCGGCTCAGGTTTACTCTAATGAAGGACCATCAAAGACTACTATAGTAACTGGTATTTGGGATTTAAAGCGGGATACCTTAGCGGATAGTTTTAAAAGACCCTTTTCGCATTATACCGATAAGCTTGTTCAACTTCTAGAAACAGATGCTCCGATGATTGTTTATGTTGATCCGGAGTATGAAAGTTTAGTATGGGAACACCGCTCTCCAGAAAACACACAAGTAATTGCAAAAGCTGCAGAAGAATTTAAAACATGGTTTGAATTTTACGATCAAGTACAAAAGATTCGCTCTAACCCGGAATGGTATAACAAAGCATCCTGGCTCCCCGAAAGTACTCAAGCTGGGTTAGAGCTTTACAATCCTATGGTAATGTCAAAGATGTTCATGCTTAATGATGCAAGAATATCTAACCCTTTCGACACAGACTACTTCTTATGGGTCGACGGTGCCATAACAAATACAATACATCCAGGATACTTTACACACGATAAAGTAATAAACAAAATACATCATTACTTGCAAAAGTTTTTGTTTGTATGTTTTCCATATGAAAATTACGAGATACATGGTTTCGATCACGATAGATTGAGAGACTATTGTAACGTAGATAAAACAACCTGGGTAGCTAGGGCTGGTATATTTGGTGGTCATAAAGATTACATTGGCGATGTTAATAGTCTTTATTATGATTATCTAAAAGCCACTATAGATGAAGAGCAGATGGGAACTGAAGAATCTATTTTTACTATCTTATCTTATAAACATGATGATTTGGTTGATCGTGTTATGATAAGAGATGACGGTTTAATAGAATGCTTTTTTGAAAATCTAAAAAATGATACCGTAGATTTAATTACTACTAAAAAAATTAGATCCATTGATGAACTAACAACTTATCTTTATGTTATAACATATAACTCTCCTTCACAGTTTGAGAAGCTTTGTGAGAACTGGGCGGAAAGAGAAAAGTTTTTATATAATACTAAGAAAGTTGTATTGAACAATTCTACAGATGATTCCACTCAAGAAGAATATGACAGGATATGTGAAACTTGGGACTTTACTCAAGTTAAAAAAGACAATATTGGTATTTGCGGTGGCCGTCAATGGGTAGCAGAACATTTTGAACAAACAGATGGTGACTATTATATCTTTTTAGAAGATGATATGTATGTCCATACAGACTGGAAAGGTACTTGTCCAAACGGGTTTGCAACATATATTCCAGACTTATATGATAAAACACATACCATTATGGAAAGAGAAGGTTACGATTTTCTTAAATTTTGTTTTACAGAATTCTTTGGAGATAATAGAGTTCAGTGGGCTTGGTATAATGTACCTCAAGAATTAAGAGAACAACATTGGCCCGAAAAGAAATATCTTCCAGCAAATGGCTTAGATCCAAATGCTCCGTTAACAAATTTTAAATCAATTAAAAACGAAAAGGGGTTAGCTTATGCAGATGGGGAGGTCTTTTATTGTAACTGGCCGCAAATTGTATCAAGAGAAGGTAACAAAAAAATGTTTCTAGAAGAAACATGGGCAGCTCCTTTCGAACAAACTTGGATGTCTTATATTTTTCAAGAGACCGTTAAAGGTAATATTAATCCTGCAATTCTACTTGCAACACCATGCTATCACGAAAGATTTGATTATTATGAAGCATCTGAAAGACGAGAAAACTAAATAATGTTTCCTTATTAAATATTTCTAATGGATGTTAAGGTACTTACAAGCAATAACTTAGTAAGTTTAAGTGCGAACTATAGTCTAGACCAGCAGATCAATTTTCTTAAAAGCGAGAAAAATAGTTATCACGGTATAGATTTAACACTTGACAAATGTCTGTCAGGTGCAAAAGACACATCTACTAACAAATACTCTAACTTTTATCTTTCAAATAGCGAAAAATATACTAATATTTTAAATTTAGATGCTTTAGAGGTCCCTTCAAACTATAACTTTGTAACTTATATTAAGGTTAGTGAAGCACCCACCACTTATCTTGCCGTGGGTGATAATATTTTTAACAATTCTTCACAAGTTACTTTTATAGATTCTTTATCTGATAATTCTTTCTTTTTGATAGAGTTTAATTTTGATAACGAGACTTGTTATATTTCTAATACAAGTGATGTTACGAGGTATTTGGGTTTTGATTATATGAATAGTCAATTTGTTTTTCTATCCAGTAAAAGCGAAGATATATGTCAGTTTAGTTATGTATACGATAAACCAAATCAACAAATAGTCTTTTATAAGAAACTTTATGACAAAGTAAATTATCTATATTTTGATCAACCAACCAGTACTTTATCTTTTAGAAACGCTTTATCTACAATTTCGTTTATTCCTTTTAGATATAAAAATGTGTTTAGATTGAGAAAAGATTATTACAATTTATCCACCGCACTTTCAAGTTCTAATTATGTCTATGAGCAATCATTAGATAAATCGCAACTACAAGTAGACACAATAAAAAGTACATCAGATTATAATTCCAACTTTTTATTCAATAATGAATTTTATTCCATTAACCCATATCAAGATGCTAATTTAAATTTAAATCTTATTAACCTAAAAAATGAAAAAACGGTAAATAACGAGCAATCAGAAGGTGGTGTATTTTTTAATAAGCCAGCTTTTAAGCATAGATATTACGATTCTTTATTTACAGGGGTTAATCAAGAAAAAGGAAATTATAATATAGGTTTAGGTTATGCAGGTTATTCTATTTCAAAGACACTATATTCAGATAGTCTAAATTATTTTCATATTCCTTTTAATATATATCCTTACCAACAGCTAAATGTTAATGATTCATCTTTAATTATTTCAGGTGCTATTCCTAGTGATACCCCCTATTATTCAGATAAAATATTCAAAACGTTAAATGATTATTTGTCTAGTTCTCCTTTTGGTAATGTGACAAACACTCAAACCGGTTCTTATTTGTGTACTTGGTTATCCGGGGGTACTGATCCTAATGAACCTGGTTTATGGGTAGATAGATATTACGACCCAGCTAATGTTTCTTATTATGATGCTTTAACAGAAAGCTCCACTGCTTTATTTCCTGATACAAATTTTGATCAAATAAGTTCTAATGTTGGTGTCGATTCAGAAAATTATGACATATTTGATAAAATAAGCGATCTTTCTTTTGAAGAGGGAGCTTTATATGCATATCACCATATAGGAAATGAAAACTGCAAGTCTTTTGTTAATGGTTTATCAGGCAATATTATATTTGATAACTTTGAAAGATATTTTGATAAATTCTATATTAAACAAGATTTTGTAGAAGAAATATCTTTTGATGGTAATTATTTTGCTAAAGCCTTGGATAAGAGTCTGGATGATCTTTCAACTTACGATAATTTTTCTGTAACGTTTGACATTTATAACGATGATTGGAATAAACCTTTTGGTTCTCAAATAGTGGGTAATTATACCAATAAGGGATTTGGTATCTATAATTATAGAAGAATTACTCCTCATTCAATAACATATTACCTAAAAGATATTTTCATTTATAATACACAAGGTACTTTACTTAGGACTATAAGACATGACAATACAATTATTAACATCCAAAAGTTGGAACCAAATGGGGAATTTTTAGTTTTTGATTCAACAGCAAATGTAACAAAATATAATTATATCGGAACAAAATTAGAAAAGAAACAAATACAAGAAATAAACAATTATAGAATAACTAATTTTTATTCTTATGGTAAATATGTATTCATATTAAACGGTGTTGATTGGTATAGAATGGATTCTACTAGCTTGGAAATTAAAACCAGCACCGATTTAAATTATACAGTCAAAGAATTAGGAAACACTTTTAATAGTATTGCTGTAAAAGATAACACGGTATGTTTATTATCTGGGTTTAATCCGAAGTTCGTAGATGACAATGTTTATTTTTATACAGAAAGAATATTAAAGTATTTTAACATAACTGACGATAGTCTAAACGATAAAATTGAAGTTGAAACTCTTAATGATTATACTTTTGACAACGACGGTGTATTTTATGTAATATTTGATGATAATAAATTTGCAGTAATTGATCAGTTTGATACTAATATAACAGATTCGTTTCCTAATCTTTCTGCACAAACTGGAGCTAAGTATGTTTCTTTAGATAACGTAACTGGTAATAAAAATAGCTTTGGAAAAAATATTGATCTAATAAGCGAGTTTTATAATGGGGATCTATTAGATAACTATCTTACAGTTTATAGTTTAAGTTCAAATGGATCTATTAATCCTGACACATCTATTAATTTACCTTTTTACTCTAGAGTCAAAACAGATTTTACAGAAATAAGCAGCGTTACAGATGGTAGCTTTACAAAAATTAATACAGCGTATGAAAATGTAAGAAATATAAACAATTACAACTATGTGTTGAATAATTATGATAACGGTAAGAATATAAATGCAGTTTTAAGATTACCAAACATTTATAATGTACAAACATATGAAGAAGCTACATTATCATATCCTCTTTCCAATATAAGCCCGGGTTATCATAATATGACAACATCTTTAGATACCACTAAAGGTATTTTCAATATGTTTATTGATGGTATTCTTGTTGATACGTACGGGTTTCAAAATACAAAATATAGTTACGGTACTATTTTTGATAACAATTTTTATATTGGTACTGAACCAAGTTATGGAAATAATAAACTAAATGAAAATTTACAAGATGTTAACTATTATAATTATGGTGATTTTAAAATAAAGAATTTTTATATATACAATTCTCCTCTTTTTGTATATGATGTTGCTAATATTATTAGATCAAGAAACGAAATACAAAATTTAAATTTTGAATTACCTACAGGAAAGAGAAATTATATAGAACAAATAGAAAGGACATTTAAGTTTAAGTTACCTGGAAGAAAGAGTAATTTGTTTAATGTAAGGTTGTTAGATACAGGGATTACAGAAGATAGTATACAAACAGATATATCTAATAATATTATTGAGTCAATTAAAGACGTGATTCCTGCTAACACTAAGTTAAATAAGGTTGATTGGGAAATAGAATGATAAACATTTCAACAGAATTTACTAATTATGGATACACTTTTAACAGAAGTTTAAGTTCTGTTATTGAATTGCCTTATAATAAAAGCGAGGTATTGTTAGGTGTAAATGAATTAGTAAATGGTTATAATTTTAATTCTAGCGTTAATAAAATACAATCAAACTTAATGTATTTGTATTCGATTTCTAAGCTCGCAAATCCAGATTTACCGCATCTTTATGAAGGATTTATAGGTACATCTTGCGATAATTGTCCTAATTTAGAAGTTTCAATAAGAAATTTTACCCCTTATTCAATGGCTGTACAGGCAAATGATAATGAAAATTTGAATCAAATGCCTTATTTTTATGTTTCCGATGAAGAAAATAATTCATTTGTAATTGCATATAGTTATAATGGTATTAACCCAGCGATTGATGATTTACCAGGTACGGTAATAACAATAGATCTTACCACCGGTCAATATGGTGGTGATTTGTTAGCGGCTATTGGTACACAGCAAGCACTTAGTGCTGATTTTCAAGTTAATACTTTTAGATATAACGATGTGTATGGTGGTACTAATGCTTGGCCAGTATTTGAATTATCAACATATAACTCCGGTGGTATGTTTATGGGTGGTCAAGATTTTGCGACATATGGGAGCTTGATTAGTAATGAACCATTTGTAGATAAATTACAACAAGGAATAGTAGTAAACGAATTTAAAAACTTTCAAAATACAAATACACAAGATATTGTAACCACAAGCTTAGACGACAATTTTAATTACCTTACTTCCTTATCTCTAGCCCCTGGGACTTTATCTGGGTATGAAAGTCTGTTTTGTGTTAGCCTTTCTACTATTTCTGCTTTAAGTGCAAAACCAACTTCGTCGCTTTCTGCTGATTTTACTTTTGTAAATGTAACCTCTAGCGTAGGTGTTAATAACGAATTAGGATTTCTCGGATTAAATGGTGTAGCCTATGGAAATAATTCTATATATGTATCTGATGAAGGTAATAATGGGGTATATAAAATTAATGTAAATGGATTTGTTAAAGATGATAATATTAGAAGTTTTCCAATTCCAAAATATTATGAAACCGAAATTATAGGTGGTTATGGTGGTGTAAGAGATAATTATTCTTTTGATAACCCTAAAGTTCTTCAATTTTATAAAGACGAACTTTATGTTTATGATCAAGGAAATCTGTGCATAAAAATATATGATGGTGATTTAGGTTTTGTTAGAAATATAAGAAAGTCAGCTTTTGCTAAGAACAACCCACCAGCTGCTATTAAGCTTTTTAAAGATCAATTCTATTGGCTAACAACATCAGGTATTCTTCATATATTGGATAGCGATTTAAACCCTATAACTGAAATAATACTATACAATTTTGAAAATTCAGAAACATATGTAGATTTTATAGTTAATGAAGAAATTGACGCTATGTTTGTAGCGACAAAAAATAATATATACAAATACTTTTTTTCTAATCAAGAATATATAGGAAGATTTAATTTAACCGATAATCTAATAGATAATGTTGATATAAATTTCTTAGCTGAAGCAAAAATACAAGAAGATCAAAAATTATTTGCTTATGTAAGAAATAATAATTCTGGAGCTATACTTACTTTTTCAGAAAAAAATTCATATAAAAATCTACTTTCTGATTATGATTTTGATGTTTATAGTATAGATGAGATACAAGTCGATAAAAACGAATTTATATCAAACTTTAGTTACAATAAAAGTGTAATAAAACTTCTAAGTAACAATTTACAACTAAAGAATTTTATTTCTAATGTAGTAGCAGTATCTTTATTAAGAGACGGTGGAATACAATATGACGGGGTAAAATATTTTACAGATGAAGATTTAGCTATTTTAGATGTAGAACCTTCACTTGATAACTATATAGGAACCAATGAAATATTTTCTAGATCTGTAGCTAATAGAGTATTAGAAAAAATATATGATTACCAACTTAACTTACTTTCGCTTTTTAAAAATCAGGTAACACCTCCTCCATCACAAGTTAATATTTTATCTCCTACTTTAGATGGTTTAATGTTAGAAGATTTTCCAGGTAATGCTAATGGCTATTATAGGCTTGAAACTTACGATGCTTTAACTGATGATTTAGTTGATGACAACAGTGATATTATTTTATTAGAAGATTCTGTTTTAAAACAACAACCAGTAAAAGTACCAGAACCACCACAACCAGAACCACCGGTGGTGGTAGTAGAAGAACCAGAAGAATGTGGGTGTTCAAAGACCATTAATTCAGATGAATGCATGTTTGCGGACGGAAATTGTTCGCCTCCTTTTGATTTAATAGACCTCGATAATATCTATACTGTAGAAACAATTAGTAAAGAATTTGTTTTTCCAGAAGATTTCCCTCTTGGTGAAATTTTAGGTACAAGATATATTGTTGCTGGTAGTTCTAGTCTAAGAGATTTTTCGGTTACTATTGATGGTTATATTAAGAGATATTCCTCAGGTTGGATTCATATTCCAATGAGTACTGCTAATGATAGTTATTACATTAACTTACATGGTACAAGAATAAGGAAAAACGGCGATTCATTTTATTTTGCAGAAATAGCAGATTTAACAGATATGGATACTGCTATTTATTATTTTGAACAACAAGAAAAAATAGCTATTGATAGGCTTAAAAAAGAAATGGCTGATGCCGGTTTACCTATAGTGGTGGATCCGACCACTATGAAATCAGATGAAACTCAAGGTAATTCAATGGATGTAACTTATAAGTTGAATCAAAGTAAGGATTTGGGTGTATCAGCTTATCTATCAAAAAATATAGATGCTGTAAACTATTTTGGTGATGTCATAGATTTAGGGTATAAAACATTTAAAACAAGAAATAAAAACAATGGGCTAGTTGTTGCTAATAATGTTTTTGGTATGTTTTTAGTACCTGTACCAGAAAGATTTATTGGAAAATGGGACTATGTAGGTATAGATTGGACAAGTTATCAATATAATATTACTCACGTATGTGATTCTGTACTGCAAAATAACTTTTTTGTATATTTTGATTTCGTTGCGGTCGCAGGATCAAATAAAATACCACCTCCGGAATTAACAAAAATAGAATTATTAGATTATTTTGAAAACCCTGAAAAATCTACTAATCAAACTTATTCTTTAGCGTATACTAATCTTAATGATAGAAACGACCCCATAAATGTATCAGCTGATAAAAAGCAATTAAAATTTAAAGATAGTAGAGACGAAGACATAAATGCTAGATTTACAATTAATTCTGGTGATGCAGAATTTTCAGATGACGGGTATAATATAACCGGAAATAGTACAGTTGAGATAACACTATCTTGGGATGATGACCCGGGTGTTGCTGGTAGAGCTATTGGATCGATAACCATTCTTAATACAACTTGGGAAATTACAAATAATAAGAAAGGTTCGATTAAAAAAGAAATATTATTACCTGCAGGTTTTGTAGTTACAGGTACCGTTTATGATGTAAATGGATGTGAACTTTATACTTTAGAACAAGCTAATGCGGATGAAAATACAG